>MDTG01405089.1_pt1 | contig 31981 bp, 26 predicted proteins | sample 811421 | NCBI WGS metagenome assembly MDTG01 (sample SAMN05326645, study PRJNA326480) | marine metagenome | isolation source: seawater | place: Pacific Ocean: South East | collected 2011
ATCTCCGTATGCTCGCGATGCATTTATTCCTAATTTTCGAGCATACTTCCGACCTGCTTCAGGCCTATGATCCAAAGCTCCGGCTACAAAATCAAAAAGGCCATCTGCTTGTGCACCTAGTCGATGCGCATGACCAATCTGACTTCTTTCGCCGCCACCAATCATTCCCCAGTTTAATTTTGCCATATTCAATCATCCTCAGACAAAACCAATTCTTTCCAAATATTCACGATTTTTTTGGGCATCGCCAAAACTATCAGGATTGAGTGTTGGATCACAATCCTGTTCAATTGTACACCAACCTTCAAACCCTTTTTCAAGCAACAAATGGCGTACAGCTGGAAGATCAACTTCGCCCTCTTCTAAAGTACAAAAAATACCCATTCCACATGCGTCATAGAAACCAGTTCGGTTTTCGATCACTTTCGATTTCACTTTTGGGTCAGTTGATTTAAAATGAACATAAGTGATCCTATCCATATACCGCTTCATAAAATCCACTGGATCGAAACCGGCATAGGTACAATGACCAGTATCAAGGCATAGTTTCATTAGATCAGGATCAACGTCCTCCAACAGCCGTTCAACTTCAGGCTCAAAATCCATAAAACCTCCCGCATGGGGGTGGAGTTCAGGGATAAGTCCATACTCGTCAGCGCCCATTTTTGCAATAGAAACAAGACGGTCGCGATAGGACGTCCACTCATTTTCATCCATTTGCTCTGCTTCATTTCCCCGACCCGCAGTGGGCGCGCGACGTGGAGAAATGGAGTCGATCAGCACGAAATGATCTGCGCCGTGCGCCGTAAGTGCTTCGCAGGTACGCTTTGCACCATCTAAAACGTCCTCCCACTTATCAGGATCATGAAAGGGCCGAAAGACAACACCACCAATCAGCTCTAGGCTAAATTCATCAAGGGCTTCTGAAAATTCCACCGGATCCTCGGGCATAAATCCGACTGGACCCAGTTCGATACCCTTATAACCAGCTGCTGAACATTCGCTAAGCACCTTGCGCCAACTCGGGTTCCGTGGATCATCTGCAAATTCAACTCCCCATGAGCAAGGAGCATTTCCAATCCTGATTGACATACGGTTCTCCTCAAACTTGACGCACAGATGTCCATGATCCACTTTTAGCAGAGCTGTGAACAGCGTCTATCACTTCGGCAACTGCAAGCCCATCACGAAATGTCGGCCATACGGTCTGCTCTGTCTCAATGGCAGTCAGGAAGTCCTTGGCTTCAATGATAATTGTATCCTGATAACCAGTGCCATGTCCCGGGCCCAGACAAAAGGATTCGTAATCTGGGTGTTGTGGGCCCGCCAATATTTTTTGAAATCCCTGAACCGAAGTGTCGCTAGAGGGCTTATAAAGCCAAAGTGCATTTTGATCTTCTTGATCAAACCTAATTGCGCCTTTCGTCCCATATATGTCATAAGCGTACCCCATTTTTCGTCCCATTGCGATCCGACTAGAATAAATGTGCCCCATCACTCCACTCGAAAACCGACACATAATAGAAGCATGATCATCATTCGTTACTTTGCCACCAGGTCGATTTCTATGGACTGTTTCAAGATCTGAAGAGACCTTTTCAATCGGTCCCATCAAGGCAAGCGCAGCGTTGATAGGGTGTGGAGCAAGATCACCCATATTTCCGTTAGCAAGACCTTCACAGCGCCACGTAAACGGGTCTTCCGGTCGGGCCAAGAAATCTTCTTCATGCATACCGCGGAACCATGTAATATCACCAATTTCTCCAAGTTCTATCAATTGACGAGCAAATTGACTCACCGGCGTTCGTATGTAATTAAAGCCGACCATATTGGTCACATTGGCACTTTCAGCTGCGTCAACCATAGCTCGAGCATCTTCTAAAGTTGATGCCAATGGTTTTTCACAAAGCACAGGTTTACCTAGTGATAGTGCAGCTTCTGCAATCGCTCGATGGGTATCTTGAGGAGAAGCAATTACCACGGCTTCCACCTTTGGATCTGAAACCAACTGTTCCCAATTCAATGCGGCATTTTCAAAGCCATATTTTGTTTTATAAACCTCTGCACTTTTAATTGACGTTGCGGCGACTGATTGAAGCTTTGGGCGTAATTTCGTATTGAAAATTGCAGCAACAGCAGACATCGCCACTGCATGTGCTTTACCCATATATCCACCGCCAACGATGCCTATTCCAATATCCGTCACACCCTAAGCACCCCAAGCTCAAATAATATTGCAACCGGTTGCAGAAACTGTAAACATGAAGGCAATTGTCTGCAAGAGACAATAAATTTGTTTGAAATTTGTCTTATCCGGTTTTTGGGAGAAATATGGTGGGTGTTTCTTATATTCGTTTGACCACAGCGCAAGCTTTAATCAAATGGTTAGCCAATCAATTCATCGAAATTGATGGAAAAGAGCAACGTATTTGTGGTGGAGGCTTTGGAATTTTTGGACATGGAAATGTCACCTGCCTGGGTGAGGCATTAAATACCCACAAGGAAGAATTACCCCTTTATCGTGGTCAAAACGAGCAAAGTATGGGTTTTGCAGCAGCTGGCTATTCCAAACAGTGGCTCAGGCAGCGATTTATGTTTTGTACCGCGTCCGCGGGACCTGGAACATTGAATCTTGTCACAGCCTCGGCTCTCGGGCATGCGAACCGTTTACCGATGCTTTTTTTATGCGGAGATACCTTTTTAACTCGACTTCCAGATCCTGTATTACAACAGATGGAAAATTTCAACGATCCAACCTTTGGAGCAAATGATGCTTTTAAGCCAATTACTCGTTATTGGGATCGTATCACACATCCTGCTCAGATCATTCAATCCCTGCCAAATGCATTAGCTACTCTACTTGATCCAGCTGACTGTGGTCCCGCCTTCCTTGGCTTGCCACAGGATGTACAAGGTTGGTATTATGACTATCCTAATACTTTTTTTGAAAGAAGATTGCATCGAATTCGTAGGCAATCTCCAGATCCCAAAGAAATTTTGGATGCTAGATACATCTTGAAATCCGCAAGACGTCCAATGATCATTGCAGGCGGCGGTGTTCAGTATTCATGCGCTACAGAAGAGCTCAATGATTTTGCAGTCAAACACCAAATTCCAGTCGTTGAAACCATTGCAGGACGAGCAAATATGCTGCATAAAGCTGCGTTCAACTGTGGGCCGATTGGGGTAACTGGTTCAAATTCCGCCAATAAACTTGCGGAAAAAGCCGATGTAATCCTTGCTGTAGGGACACGACTTCAGGATTTCACAACGGGTTCTTGGGCAGCGTTTGACCATGCGGCGAAATTCGTATCTATCAACGCAGGTCGCTTTGACGCCGGCAAGCACCAATCTCAACCCGTTGTTGGTGATGCAAAAGTTTCTTTAAAGGCGTTGTCAGAATCGCTTGATTATAGTGCGCCTAAGGAATGGGTGTCTTTTGCGCATGAAGAGAGCAAAAAATGGGATGCATATGTGGAAGCCAATGTATCTTATGGCCACAATAAGCCAAATTCCTATGCACAGGCGATCGGCGTTGTGAACGCACTTTGTGACAGCCGAGATAGGGTTGTTGCTGCGGCAGGCGGGCTTCCAGCTGAAATCACGGCTAATTGGCGTACGCTTGACCTTTGCACAGTAGACGTTGAGTTTGGTTTCTCCTGTATGGGATATGAAATCGCAGGGGCATGGGGCGCCCGTATAGCACAAGCTGAGAGAGAACCAGAGAGAGATACTATTTCTTTCTGCGGCGATGGTTCTTACCTCATGCTGAATTCCGACATTTATTCTTCTGTCCTTAGTCAGAAGAAACTCATTATCCTTGTGCTGGATAATGGTGGCTTTGCGGTTATCAACAAGCTACAGAATAACACTGGAAACGATAGCTTTAACAATCTTTTTGTTGATTGCCCCACGATCAAAGAGGCCTTTTCTGTGGATTTTGCAGCCCATTCGGCTTCCATGGGTGCATTATCAGAAAAAGTGACCTCTCCAGAAGAATTAAAAGAGGCTTTTAAGCGTGCAAAGGCAAGCCATAAAACCTATGTCATTGTGATGGATGTAGATGCTCATGAAGGGTGGACAGACGAAGGTCACGCTTGGTGGGAGGTTGGAACTCCGTCAATCAGCGACAACGAAAAAGTGCGTCAAGGTCACGCGGATGTCGAAGCAGGACGGTTAAAGCAGCGTAGGGGCGTTTAATGGATCTAATCAAAAACATCAAGGGAAAGCCATTCGTCGTTTTTGGACGAGCCGGAATTGATTTGTTTGCTGAGCCGGTCGGCACATCGGCAGAAGTAGCCGAAACCTTTCGCTCCGATCTTGGCGGGTCATCGGCCAATATTTGTGTCGGCCTTTGTAAACTTGGTCATTCCTCGTCATTGGTTACTTCTCTTTCAGATGATGTAGTGGGTCGGTTCTGTTTTAAACGCCTTCAGCACTACGGTGTTGATACTAAATATATTAAGACTATTGGTGGGGAATATCGTACCTCTCTTGCACTCTATGAAAGTAAGATTGAAGATTTTCAGCTTTGTATCTATAGAAACAATGCCGTTGATTTTCAGGTTACTAATGCAGATGTAGATTTTGTCGATTATCAGGCCTTTGGCGCATTGATCACGGCGGGTACCGTATTTGCAAACGAGCCATCTCGTGGGTCAACGTTTCGCGCATTCGAGCATGCGAAGAAGGCTGGACTACCTATAATCTTTGATATTGATTACCGAGCCTACTCTTGGCCTTCTGCGAAAGCTGCTTCAGATACCCTAACACGCGCAGGGGAGGCAAGTGACCTCATAGTTGGAAATGACGAAGAATTTGGTTTTATGGCTGGAAGCTATGACGAGGGTCTAGATAAAGCTCGTGATCTTGCTGCTCAAGGAAAGCTAGTAATCTTTAAAATGGGTGAGAAGGGAGCAATCACCTTTGCGGAGGGTAAAGAGATTCGTACAGGAATTTATCCGGTCACTGCTCTGAAACCCAATGGTGCGGGTGATAGTTTTCTGGCAGGGTTGTTGGCGTCTCTCGCAAATGGATTTGATTTACAACAGGCCGTTTTGCGCGGATCTGCTTGCGCTTCTATAGTAGTCGCAAATCCAGGCTGTGCGCCTGCCATTCCGGATCATTCAGAATTAGAGGCCTTTTTACAAACCCATGACGGCCCAACGCCCGTTTAACTAGGAGTAAGAGGATGCATATTGCACCGTATGACAATAAAAACAAGCCAATTGTAGATATTGACGACCCCTCAGTTCCGCTAAATTACTTCAATATTGTGAAGCTCCAAGAAGGGCAGGTTTTTAAATATCAAGTTCCCGGATACGAAACTTGTATAGTACCTGCCACCGGGAGTGTTGATGTGGATATCGAAGGTGACACCTTTGTGGGTCTTGGTAATCGCGGTGACGACGTATGGCATGGCGAACCCGAGGGTGTCTACGTTCCTTCAGGAGCAAAAGTAACATTGACTTGTATATCAGCGACAACTGAAACTTTTGTCGCTGGCGCGAAATACGATAAAGTTTTAGATCCTTTTGAGGTGCGTGAGCATGACCTTGTCCAATATGGAAGTGATGATACTAAAACGCATCGAAAAATTAAACACATTCTGGGTCAAAAGCAGCATGATAAAGTTGGTCGTTTACTGGTGAGTGAATTGTTTACTGTTGGGCAAGGCGGCTGGTCAGGTTTTCCATCCCACAAACATGATACCAACCGTTTGCCAGATGAAACACGGCATGATGAAACCTATAATTTTCGCTTTAAGCCTAAGTGGGGATCAGGCCTTCAAATGTTGCAAAGGACCGATAACAAACCGGGTGATGCCTATCACATTATAAACGGGTCAACTATCTGTATTGATAATGGGTACCATCCTTGCGCAGTTCTGCCAGGCTATGAGATGTATTATTTCACAATTCTTGGAGGATTAACGCAGCGATCGTTGGTACAGTATTTTCAACCGACACATGCCTACCAGGTGGAAACCATCCCTGGCATAAAAGACATGATTGCAAAATTTAAATGAGTGTTGCCACTCTTAGCGATGTTTTACAACCAGCCTTGGCAAAAGGTTACGCAGTCGCAGGCATGGTTACATTAGGCTGGGAAGATATGCGGGCGTTTGTGGAGGCCGCAGAAGAAGAAAACGCGCCATTGATTTTGCAATCAGGACCCAGTTGTAGAGAGCACACACCCCTTCCTATTTTAGGTAAAATGTTCCGTTTTCTTGCAGAGCAGGCCTCAGTACCAGTGGTCGCTCACCTCGACCATGGTTATACGCATGGCGAATGCAAAATGGCATTAGAAAGCGGCTTTACCTCTTTGATGTTCGATGGATCGCGTAAACCACTTGCCCAAAATATTGACGAAACTGCAGCTATTTCTGAAATGGCCCATAAAGCGGGAATTTCCTGCGAGGGTGAAATTGGATTTGTTGGATATGTGAATGGAGAAATTTCGAATGGAACAAACCCGATCGAGGCCGCAAAATTTGCCCGAGAGACAGGAGTTGATGCGCTTGCGGTATCTGTCGGCAACGTACATCTACAACAGAAAAAAGAGGGTAGATTGGACGAAGACCTAATTTACAAAATTGGCGCCTGCACAAATTTGCCGTTAGTTATTCATGGTGGCTCAGGAGTGCCCGTAGAACAACGCAAACGTCTTTCGCGTTACAGTTCCATCTGCAAATTCAATATTGGTACTGAGCTTCGCATGGCATTTGGATCGGCACTAAAAGATGCTGTTTCTCTTGACCCATTTCGCTTTGATCGCATTCAAATTCTTAAAGATACCCATCATCCGGTCAAAATGGCGGCACGGGAAGTTATTCAGACACTTTTCACTAATTATGCTTAACTAAGGAGTCACAAATGACCCACGGAGGTAAGTCATCAGGCCCTGTTTATCATAAAATTAGGTGGGCAAAAAAATGACACCTACGTTGAAAGATGTTGCTGAACTTGCCGGCGTATCTCGTTCAGCAGTGTCTCGCACCTTTACCGAGGGAGCTTCAGTATCGGAACGAATGCGGCGAAAAGTTGAGCTGGCTGCGCAAAAATTAGGATATTCTCCTAACGCGCTTGCCTCCTCATTAACAACAGGACGCACAAAGCTTGTTGGCCTAGTGTCAAACAACTTTCAAAATCCAATCTTTCTCGAGGTATTTGATCTTTTTACTAGGACTCTACAGGAAAGGGGATTAAGGCCTCTTATTGTAAATCTGTCTGACGAAGTCGAGCCTGAAAATTCACTTCTCATGCTGAGGCAATATTCGGTTGACGCTGTCGTAGTTGCCTCATCCACCCTGCCTACGAGCTTCGCAAGCGCTTTTATCGATTCTGATATTCCAGTAGTTCACACATTTGGCCGCTTTGACTCCTTTCCCAAAGTACATGTTGTTGGCATCGACAACATCGAGTGTGGTCGGATGGCGGCAAGAACACTCATTGCTAGGGAATACAAAAGTATCGGTTATCTTGGCGGCCCTGAAGGATCCACCTCAGCCCAAGATCGGCATCGTGGCTTTATGGAGGAAGTCTTATTGCACCCCGCGATTAAAGCTAGAGCGCGTTATTCTGCGGGGTACTCCTTTGAAGCGGGACGAATTATAATGCTTGAAGAGCTTTCTGAAAAGCCCGCGGAGGCCTATTTCTGCGGTGACGACATACTTTCGATTGGAGCACTTTCAGCTATGCATACGCACGGGCTCAAACCACCCAAAGACATCGGAATCATTGGTTTAAATGATATGCAAATGTCTGGCTGGCAAAGCTTTGACCTCACCACCATTAGGCAGCCAGTCAAAAAGATCATAAAAGCATCTGTGGACCTAGTTGAGGAAATAATGCTGGAACCCAAAAAAGAGCCAGATGCGCTTATCTTTCCATGTGAAATCGTTGAACGGGGAACATTGAGAAAAGAATAACTAAAAAGTAGTGGCAATATCACTGCAAGGAACCGTAAACTATACTTATTTCATACTTAAAACTTTATGTTTGAAATAATGTATTCATGTGATACTTTTGTGGAGAGTATGGATGGAGTTTTTTTCATGAGAATTGCTTGCTTGGGTGGTGGACCAGCCGGATTATATTTCGCCATTTCGATGAAGCTACGTGATCCCTCCCATGACATCACAGTAATTGAAAGAAATAAACCTGATGACACATTTGGGTGGGGTGTTGTCCTGTCCGACGAAACGCTTGAAAATCTTGCCGCTAATGATCCCAAAAGTGCAGAAGCTATTAAAAATCATTTCGCCTACTGGGACGATATTGCTTTACACTATAAGGGTGAACATCTTGTTTCATCCGGTCATGGATTTTGTGGAATAGGACGTAAACGTCTTTTGATCCTACTACAAGCACGTGCGCGGGAGCTGGAGATTAAACTACAATTTGAAACAGAGATTGAAAGTGCTGAGAGTTATAAAGAAGCGTATGATCTTGTAGTTGCAAGCGATGGTTTAAATTCATCAACTCGCCTTCTATACGAGGATACTTTTAAACCCGAGATCGATCTCCGCCACTGCCAATTTGTCTGGTTAGGGACAAAACAGCGTTTTGATGATGCCTTTACTTTTATTTTTGAAGAAACAGAAAACGGTTGGATTTGGGCTCACGCCTATCAGTTTGATAATCAAACGGCGACATTTATCATCGAATGCTCTCAGGATACGTTCGATGCTTTTGGCTTCGGAAAAATGAGCCAAGCCGAAAGTATCTCCATATGCGAAAATATTTTCAAGGATCATCTCAAAGATCACACATTAATGACAAATGCACACCACGTTCGTGGATCTGCGTGGATCAGGTTTCCGCGAGTTTTATGCGAAAAATGGAGCCATGAAAATGTCGTGCTCTTAGGAGATGCAGCTGCTACAGCACATTTTTCCATTGGATCTGGCACGAAGTTGGCGCTGGAATCAGCGGTTGCACTTGCAGACTGCCTACACTCCGAACAAGATATGGTATCATCCTTTCAGCGCTACGAAGACGAGCGAAGACTTGAAGTACTACGACTTCAATCTGCCGCGCGTAACTCCATGGAATGGTTTGAACGGGTAGAGCGTTATTTAAATCTTGATCCGGTACAGCTAAATTATTCAATGCTCACCCGCAGTCAGCGGATAAGTCATGAAAATCTGCGCACTCGGGACAAAGGCTGGCTTGAAGGGGCGGAACGCTGGTTCATGAAGCAGTCGGGAGTTAATACAAATGCACCGCTTCGTGCGCCTATGTTTGCGCCGATATCTCTTAGGAAAATGACCTTGAAAAACCGTGTCGTGGTTTCACCTATGGCACAATATAAGGCGAAGGATGGATGCGTCACCGATTGGCACCTTGTCCATTACGGCGAACGGGCAAAGGGCGGCGCGGGGTTAATTTTTACTGAAATGACCTGTGTTTCCGCGGAGGGCCGTATTACGCTAGGCTGCCCTGGTCTATATAAAATTGAACACGAAACAGCATGGCGTCGATTGACAGACTTTATACATAACGAAAGCGATGCCAAAGTGTGTTGCCAAATTGGCCATTCTGGCCGAAAAGGCTCTACTCAGTTGGGCTGGGAAAAAATGGATGCCCCATTGCCAGAAAAGAATTGGGAAATTATTAGTGCTTCTGCGATTAGCTGGTCCAACGAGAACGCCGTACCGCGTGAAATCACCCGTGATGAAATGAGTGAAGTAAAGGCTCAGTTTGCGGCATCAGCATCCATGGCTGATAGAGCGGGATTTGACATGATAGAGTTGCATGCTGCACATGGTTACCTGCTTTCATCCTTTATCTCCCCGGCTTCAAACATAAGGACCGATAAATACGGTGGATCACTGGATAATCGTCTGCGCTGGCCTCTGGAGGTTTTTTCCGTCATGAGGGCCGAATGGCCAATAAATAAGCCAATGTCTGTTCGGATATCTGCTAACGACTGGTTGGATAAAGATGGTATTACCCCGGAAGATGCCGTTATTATTGCTCAGGCTTTTTCAAATGCGGGTGCTGACGTCATCGATGTCTCAGCAGGCCAAACCTCTATAGATGCAAAGCCAGTTTACGGCCGAATGTTTCAGACGCCTTTCAGCGATCGTATTCGAAACGAAGCTAATCTTAAGACTATCGCAGTGGGCAATATTTATGAGGCTGACCATGCAAACTCAATTCTGATGGCAGGTCGCGCTGATCTGGTGGCAGTAGGGCGACCTCATCTTTCTGACCCTTATTGGACACTGCGTGAAGCCTCAAAGATTGGGGACAGAGTAGCACCAGATTGGCCGCTACCATATCTGGCAGGGCGTGATCAAACATGGAGACTTGCTGATCGTGAGGCAGAGGCTTTAAGCGCATGAGACGAGTTTTGATAACCGGAGGGGGAACCGGCATTGGTAATGCAATCGCCTGTGCGTTCTATGAAAATGGCGATAAAGTTGTGATCGCCGGACGCCGTCAAAACGTTCTTGAAAGAACGGCAAAAGACCGCATGGCCTATAAACGTGCGGATATAACCATAGAGGCGGATGTAGAAGCACTTTTCGATACGTCTTATGACATTGTTATTGCAAACGCGGGCTATGGGGCGTCAGGAAGAGTTTCAAATCTCTCCCTTCAAGACTGGAAAGCAACACTTGATGTAAATTTGACGGGCACGTTCCTAACATTTCGTCAAGCTTTGCGGGTTAATCCAACTGTTTCTCGACTAATTGCTATTGCCTCTACAGCTTCTCTAAAAGGAAATGCTTCGGTTCCAGCGTATACCGCTGCAAAACATGGTGTACTAGGCCTAGTGCGGTCCGTTGCTCTGGATATCGCAAAAAAAAACGGTACCTGCAATGCAATTTGCCCAGGTTTCACGGATACCAATCTTGCCGAAAATGCTATAAAAGGTTTAATGCAGCGATTTGATATGACGCGGGAATTGGCAACGGCAAAAGTGGCGTCCGGTAATCCAAGAGGAGATTTAATTTCTCCGAATGAAGTGGCTGCTACCGCGCTTTTTCTCGCATCGCCGGGAGCAGCCGCCATTAATGGCCATGCGCTCTCCGTTTCCGGTGGTGAGATATGAAGCAGAACTCTATCTACAAAAAAGAAAAGGACACGAAAACGCGCTTACGGCTCTGGCTCAGACTTTTAAAGCTTAGTTCTGGAATTGAGGCTGAGCTGAGAAGAAGACTGAAAGCAGATCACGGAACTACTCTGCCCCGATTCGATGTTTTAGCCGCTTTATTTCGCTATCCTGAGGGTTTAAAGATGAGCGAACTCTCCAGCCACCTGAAGGTATCGAATGGAAATGTTACGGGCATTTTAGATCGTTTAACAGAAGAGGGGTTGGCGTTAAGAGCGGCTATGCCGGGTGATCGTCGCGCCCACCTTGCCCGCCTGACACCTAAGGGTCAGGCGGTCTTTTCTTGCTTAGCAGAGTATCATGAGAACTGGATTAACGACCTTTTTAGGGGCCTAACTTCAGACGAGGCAAAAGCCCTTACCGGCTCTTTAGAAAAGGCGATTTCAGTACAGGAGCAAAAATGAAACCTTTTAAACCCAAACATTTTCGCTGTCATGTTGAAGATGGCATCGCACGTATCGCGCATGAGAGACCTGAACGAAAGAACCCCTTTACATTCGACAGCTATGCGGAATTACGTGACTGGTTTCGCGCTATTGTATACGATGAGGATATCCACGCCGTAGTCATCCTTTCAAATGGTGGGAATTTTTCTTCTGGGGGCGATGTTCACGATATAATCGGGCCTCTAACAGGTATGTCTATGAAAGAGCTTTTAGCCTTCACTCGCATGACGGGGGACCTCGTAAAGGGAATGATCAGTTGTGGCAAACCTATTATTGCAGCTGTTGATGGGGTTTGCGCAGGTGCAGGTGCCATCATGGCGATGGCCTCCGATCTACGTCTTGCCACGCCTGAAGCAAAAACTGCCTTTCTATTCAACCGTGTTGGGCTAGCTGGATGTGATATGGGCGCTTGTGCGATCCTTCCTCGTATAATTGGCCAAACACGGGCAGCAGACCTGCTCTATTCCGGTCGTGCAATGTTGGCTGACGAAGGTTTGTCTTGGGGATTTTTCAATCGCGTTGTATCAACAGACGAGCTTGAAGCAGAGGCTTTAAAGCTTGCAGAGCAAATTGTCAGCGGGCCTACATTTGCCAATTCAATGACAAAGACAATGCTTTCGCAAGAGTGGTCGATGAGCCTCGAGCAGGCCATTGAGGCCGAAGCACAAGCTCAGGCAATTTGTATGCAAGGTAAAGATTTTCGCCGCGCCTATGACGCGTTTACTGCGAAAGAGAAACCACTCTTTAAGGGGGATTGATGGCCGATCGAAGCTTTGTCGAATGGCCCTTTTTTGGGAACGATCACCGTACCTGGGCTGAAAAAGTAGAAGAGGTCGCAAAGGGACTAAGCGTTGATCATATCAATATCGATGTTGCTTGCCAGGAATTGGTCAAAACGCTAGGGGAAGCCGGTATACTCCATCCCACTGCAAGTGAAAACGGTAGATTTGACGTAAGAAAACTTTGTCTCGCCCGTGAGGTTCTTTCCCGTCACAGCGGTCTCGCAGATTTTAGTTTTGCCATGCAGGGGCTGGGAACGGGCGCGATTACACTTTTTGGTAACGATGATCAAAAAGCTTATTGGCTTCCTAAAACCAAATCGGGCCAGGCAATTTCAGCTTTTGCACTTACTGAACCAGATTCAGGTTCAGATGTCGCAAATTCTTCTATGACAGCTAAAGCAGACGGTAATGAATATGTCTTGAATGGTGAAAAGACTTGGATATCCAACGGAGGCATAGCGGATCTATATACAGTCTTTGCTAGAACTGGCGAGGCTCCTGGGGCTAGGGGTTTAAGCGCTTTTTTAGTTACACCAGATGCATTGGGTTTCGAGATTGTAGAACGGCTAGAAACCATAGCACCTCACCCCCTCGCCACCCTGAGGTTTAATAACTGCCGCATACCCAAATCGGCCCTAATCGGTGGGCTCGGTGAAGGCTTTAAAATTTCTATGGCTGTACTTGATGTATTTCGTCCAACCGTTGCCGCGGCGGCACTTGGATTTGCAAGACGGGCCTTTGATGAGGCGCTGAACAGGGTAAAAACTCGCCACGTGCAAGGCGCACCTTTATTCGATTTACAGATGGTCCAAGGTCATATAGCAGATATGGCCCTGAATATCGATGCGGCTGCTTTGCTAATTTATCGCGCCGCTTGGGCAAAAGACAATGGAGCCTCGCGCATTTCTCGAGAGGCTGCAATGGCTAAGCTCTTTTCAACTGAACAAGCCCAAAAAGTGATCGACAAAGCTGTTCAACTTTTTGGAGGTGATGGCGTTCGCTCAGGAATGCCAGTTGAACAGCTTTATCGCGAAATTAGAGCCTTGCGAATTTACGAAGGCGCCAGTGATGTTCAAAAAATTATCATCGCCCGCCAGTCTTTGAGCAACTTTAATGGAGGGATATGATGTTAGGGACAAGTGCGCATATCGATACATTCGCCCGTGACAATTTGCCAGCGGCGAGCCTTTTACCAGATTTCAAGTTAGAAAGCTTTCCATATCCTGAAAAACTCAACGCAGGCCATGAACTGACGGATGCAATGGTTGAAAAGGGTTTTGGCGATCATACGGCCCTTATTGGCAATGGGCGTCAGCGTACGTACAAAGAATTGGCGGATTGGACCAATCGAATAGCTCATGTTTTGAAGGATGATCTAGGCGTAGTTCCCGGAAATAGGGTGCTTATTCGCTCAGCAAATAATCCTGCCATGGTAGCATGCTGGCTCGCTGCAACCAAAGCTGGTGCAGTTGTTGTGAATACAATGCCAATGCTCAGGGCAGGTGAACTTCAGAAATACATCGAAAAGGCCGAGATTTCACACGCACTTTCCGACACAAGAATGATTGATGAGTTACAGGAATGCGCAAAGACCTCTAATTCACTTCGGACAGTGGTTGGTTTTGATGGAAGCTCTAACCATGATGCAGAACTTGATCGGCTAGCGCTTGAGAAACCGGTTGGCTTCGACACCGTTAGAACTGGAAGCGATGATGTAGCCCTTTTAGGTTTTACATCTGGTTCAACAGGCGAGCCGAAAGCAACAATGCATTTTCATCGTGATTTACTTATTATCGCAGATGGCTACGCAAAAGAAGTTTTAGGGGTTAAACCCAACGACATTTTTGTAGGTTCTCCACCCCTAGCATTTACGTTCGGTCTGGGAGGGCTTGCTATATTTCCTTTACGGTTTGGAGCGACAGCAACCCTTCTGGAACAGGCTACGCCGCCAGATATGATCGAAATTATAGAGAAATATCGAGCAACAATTTGCTTTACAGCACCGACCGCCTATCGGGTCATGCTGCAAGCTATGGACCGGGGTGCGGATTTATCCTCTTTACGTGCCGCTGTGTCAGCTGGGGAAACGCTTCCAAAACCCGTTTATGATGACTGGGTTTCAAAAACAGGGAAACCAATGCTCGATGGTATAGGAGCGACAGAAATGCTCCATATATTCATCTCAAATCGCTTCGATGATCATCAACCAGCAAGCACGGGTAAACCTGTGACCGGCTATGAGGCCAAAATAATAGATTTGGATGGGAACGAAACTACCGATGGTGAGATTGGCCGCCTCGCAGTACGCGGTCCAACGGGATGTCGCTATCTAAAAGGAGAACGCCAAAATAATTATGTAGAGAATGGCTGGAATATTACCGGCGACAGTTTCAGTAAAGATACGGATGGATATTTCCATTTTGCTGCGCGTAATGACGATATGATCATAAGTTCGGGCTATAATATTGCTGGACCCGAGGTTGAGGCAGCGCTGCTAGCGCATCCCGCCGTATCGGAATGTGCTGTCATCGGAGTGCCCAACCAAGAACGTGGGCAGATTGTTGAGGCTCATATTGTTCTATTAGACAATAAAAATATAGATGAAGAAATGATCAAGACTCTTCAGGATCATGTCAAAGAGATGATCGCACCTTATAAATATCCACGAAGCATCGTTTTTTGCGATAATCTACCCAAAACGGCAACTGGGAAAATTCAAAGATTTCGCCTGAAGGTTTAAATTGAAAAGAGGCTCTGTATGACCCATAAGACAATTCATCCAGAAAAATGGCTTCCCGCAAAAGGTTATGCCAACGGAATTCTGACCAAAGATGGTGTCCTATATATTGGTGGTCAAATCGGATGGGATACCAATAAAAATATAGTCTCAAATGACTTCATCTCTCAAATGCGTCAGGCACTTATTAATATACGTAGCATCGTGAAGGCGGCTGGTGGCCAAATTGAAGATGTTACCCGCCTGACATGGTTTGTTACCAGCAAAGCAGAATATCTCGATGCACAAGAAGAGGTGGGACGCGCTTATCGCGACATATTCGGAAAACATTTTCCTGCTATGTCGATGATTGTTGTGTCAGGCCTGATTGAAGATGACGCCAAGGTTGAGATTGAAGCAACAGCACATATCAGATAAAAATTTCAGAGCGGGTTTAGGTAATGTTCCTCAAGTGTTGATTTTGTAATATAAAATCAAACAAATGTTCGGATAGTCTCTAGAGCACCAGATAGGGCGTCCCCCTCTTCGTCTTTTAAGGCCGCTTCGCACAACCGATTGACCCACTCAGCGCCGTCCTCACGTTCGGCCACCATACATGCACCTTCAAGTACTAAATCGAACTTTGACTTACCCCGAGCGTGCGTGTCCGAATAGCCTTTTATGAGGCGGCGGGATTTTATGATTTCAACGGCCATATCGTAGTTACTAGGTAAGTAAGAGCACGCACATTTAAGCCATAATCTCAGGTGCTCAACCTCTACGGCATGCCTACGGGTTTTCAACCGCCAACGCTTTAAGCCACCCACAAGGTATAAAATTGTAAAAGCCATGATTCCATCACTTCTCCACCTACGACCCCTGTTGACCCAGGTATCGAAAAGAGCCATCCACTTTGGGCTATTTTCTATCTTCAACCCAAGCCTCGCCGGTAATAAAGAAACAAGCTCCTCAGCTCTAGGATGCAAAAATTCTGTCAAGTGCATGACTGTATCGTCACTGGCGCCCATTTCATCTCTAATTCTATGGTATCTATGGGTTTTTGTTTTCTCATCCGCTACACGAATGATGTCATCGTATGACATTGCATTCGCAATATATTTTGCCGCCGCTTTCGTAAGAAGAAATTTCTTTTCTTGTGTATCTTTAGAAAGAATACAATTCACCCTTGAAAGGTAATCTTCACCATAATCTAAGTCCTGAAATTCAACTACCTTTCGCAGACCTAAAAAGGCCATATCAGCAACTTCATCTGGCATTTCTCTTATATTTTCTACCAAGCCATGCCATTTTTTCAACGAACTAGCCGGACCGCTTGGCGTTGGGACAACTTTGATTTTATTTTCTTTGGGAACTGGGGCTGTACTTATTGGTGCATTAACGGCGCGGTAGCCAGCATTAAATGCGCGAAGACTTGCTTCAACGCTTTTACCACTTGATGTAATGGTATTTTCGAATGACGAGCGCTCAAATGGTAAAACATTAGCGCCAGCCAGCGCACCGAATAAAGAGGCGGAAATAACAGAACCCGCTTCAGCAGCGAGTTTCTCAAGGTCAGTCATAAAAAGGCTTTTTGACAATAATTTAGCAGCGGCTTGCACTTCATCAGAGTTCGCGATCCCATCACCTGGTACAATTTTTTCACTTACCGCGAGGGCTCTGTGAGTAGATGCAATTAGGGTAGTGCGATCAGGTGTAACAAAGCCGCGCATTATGGCACGTCCCGCCTCCATTAGCTCAGATGCGATAAGTATATCTACATCCCCACTCGCAGGAGCTAAGGCAAAAACGGGATCAGGCCTATCATTCTTTTGCTTGGACATTTCTATATAATATGTCGTTGCCCCCGTGCGCTGGGCAACACCGGCTACGCTTGTGGCCTGACATACATATCCATTATTTCTTGCAAGAACTTCAATCCAGCTTGTCAATACGCCGCCGCCCTGCCCACCAACAGCTAAAACAGCTATCTTTAAAATCTGGTCAGTTTCAGAAGAAATTTCTTCACCAACTGAAGCTAAGTTATCTTTCACGATGATACTTCCGAAAATTCTAATCTACGCGCATCTCGTCTCGCTTGAAGCCAAGTAATCCAACAACGCCTGAACCTATTCATACGCTTTTCATTTGCTGTAGGGTTGTGAACTATATCTGCCCTATAAAAGCTAGGACATAATATGGCTGCATCCGCCACCTCACCGCAATTCCCACATCCGACACAGCTTTGGTCTATTGATGCGACCGGATCGTCACGCAAGGGATCGGCTAACGACTTCAAACTCAAGGAGGGGCAACCCGACAAACGAATGCATGCGTGATCGCCAGTACATATTTTTTCGTCAATCCCAAAACGAGGTGCCTTGACCCGAACACCTTCAGAAATTTTTTTCTTCTTGATAGGTTTCTCTCGTCTTTGGCGATTTAACATGCACTCCGATGAAGCAATTATCACCTTAGGACCAGAGTAATCAGTGGTTAGAGCCTCGTAAATTATCTCACGCATCCTGGGAACGTCATATGTACGATCTAATTTTCGGACCCACTCTACGCCTATACCTTTCACCGCATCTGCGATCGGATGTTTAGTAGATTTACTGAAGCTTTCAGCCCGACTTGAAGGAATATCTTGTCCCCCAGTCGCAGCAGAATAGTAATTATCAACTATAATTGCCACACTGTCAGATCGATTATAGACCATGTTTCCGATAGAACTACTCAATCCGTTATGCCAAAATCCACCATCACCAAGTATAGATATTGCTCGCTTTTCTCCACCACCATCAAATGCTGCGTTAGACGCTGGACCAAGACCATATCCCATAGTTTGGCCACCAATTTCAAAGGGTGGTAAAGAAGCAAAAAGGTGGCATCCTATATCGCCTGAAATTTGGTGTTGACCTAACTCATTTTGCACCAGCTTCATTGCGGCGAAAATAGGCCTTTCAGGACAACCAGTACAAAAACTGGGAGGTCGGACTGGAACAGTTCGAGACAAGTCAGGGATTTCGATGTCAGGTTTGTTAGGAGCAAGTACGCTAGCTTCTAGCAAATCTGGTTTTACATTACGAATAAATGAGCCAACTCCGTCCATTAGAACTTGACCAGTATACTCTCCTGCTAAAGGTAGAAGATCTTTACCGTGTAAACGAACAGGCTCTTCAGCACGATAAAGTATCGAACCTAGCTGCTGTTCAATAAATTCTGGTTGACCCTCTTCTACTACTAAGACATCACTTTTTCCGCGACAAAACTCCAAAAATTCATCTTTGAGGAGCGGGTATGTTACATTTAAACAATAAATAGGGATCTTTGTGTTTCCATAGATATCAGACAGCCCAAGACGCATCAATGAGCGCACGACCCCATTATACATCCCACCTTGACAAACTATTCCAATTTGTTCGTTTTTCGGCCCAAATTGCTCATTTAAACCGTTATCTACGATAAAGCGTTCCGCAGCAGGCCATCGCTTTTTAACTTTATCTTGCTCATGCAAAAAAGACATTGGTGGAAGTACGACCCTCGAGAAGTCTTTTTGAGGGTTTGAAAGAGCATCTTTAACTGTCAAATCAGGTCGCTTATTGTCACGGCAGTGAAAAGAACCAGTTACGTGACATGAACGAATTCGAACCATTAACATTACTGGAGTATTACTTGCCTCACTCAGCTTAAAACCATCTCCCACCGCTTTGACTATTGAAGGTAAATTAGGCCTTGGATCTAGCAACCAAAATTGACTTTTCATAGCAAATGCGTGAGACCTTTCCTGCATTATGGAACTGCCTTCACCGTAGTCTTCCCCTAAGATTACCAGAGCGCCGCCGTTGACACCGGATGAAGCTAAGTTAGCAAGTGCATCAGAGGCTACATTTACACCTACTGAACCTTTAAAGGTTACCGCGCCTCGAATTGGATAGTGCACACTGGCTGCAAGCATTGCGGCTGCAGCCGCTTCACTTGCGTTCGCCTCGTATCGTACGCCAAGATCAGAGAGTAGTTCCTCGGCATCAGCTAACACATCCATTAAATGAGAAATTGGCGCTCCTTGGTATCCGCCAACGTAACCAACACCATTTTCAAGCAAAGCTTTTGTAATTGCCAGAATACCCTCTCCAGTGAAAACCTCACCTGCACCCATTTTAAGGTGTTCTACTTCAGCTTTAAACGATCGTTCAGCCATAAATTTCCTCGTTACAAATCATGTCTGCTAATATTTTTTAAAATCTTTTGGAGCGCTTTTACTAAAACAGCCTCTTCTTTTGCACTGAACCCAGAAAACATTGCCTCGTAACCCTTCGCCATGAACGGCCACATACGGTCGTAAACTTCTTTTCCCTCAGGAGTAATAAATACTCTAATTCCTCGACTGTCCGCCTTGTCGCTTTCCCTCCTAACGAGGCCATGACGACTCAAATTATCCAGTGCTCGACTTAATGTTGACTGCTCAACTGCAGCATGAAGTGCAAGCTCACCCATTAAAATTCCATCGATTACCGATAGAACCGCCAAGGATCGCATCTGAGGAGTCGTGAGACCATTAGCGGTTAGTTCTTCTCGGAGTTTAAAATTATAACGCACCATAATTCGGTTCATCAAATATGGTGGAAAAGTTTCAAGTCTTATGTCTTTTAATTCTTTCACTGTATAACCAATTTCATTTTGGGAATTCATGCGCCCATTCCCCCAAAAATTTTTTAACTAAGCCCAGAGCGCTGTAAAGCAAACTGCTTGCTAGCTCGACTATAATCTTCTCACAGTTCATCTTTAATTCTACCTGATGCTAAAATTAGTGAATGTCTAAACACTAATGCTACAAGATAGGCGAGATTAAATGCATTTGCAAATAAATTCTTAAATCTGACGTCAAATCATTTTTTATTAGATAATAAATCAATCTCATATTAATGGATAAACTCGCAAAGATATAAGGCTAAGATATGACTGCAAGAGTATTTAAAACTAGGCGTGAGCTTCGATTTGGTGATTGCGATATATCGGGGACTGCTTATTTCCCGTCCTATTTAGATATCCTCAATGGTGTCAACGAAGAATTTTGGACCTATCTCGGGTATCCGTGGCATGACATTATTTGGAAGGAACGATGGGGAACGCCCACAGTACATCTAACTTGCGACTTCTCAAAACCATCATTCTTCGGAGAAACGCTCTCATTCGAACTTGGTGTAGTGAAAGTAGGCCGCTCTTCCGTAAGTCTACGACACCGTATTAGCAGTGGTCCGGAAGTACGTTGGACCAGCAGCCAAGTTCTCGCAGCAAGTGATTTGGACAAACACACCTCTATTGTTTGGCCGGAACAAGTAAAGGCCGCCCTAAATAGTTGGTTAACCACTGGAGAAAAGCTTGGTTTTTAGAGCACTCTTTATTTATTGGGATTATTTCAATACTGTTGAAAATATGCTTTGGAAACATAATTATCACAGGTATAAAGACCTAACTTTACGCCGCATGTAAAAAATTGATCTCATAATGCTTGAAATTATAAACTGAAATTGCAAAATGACCGACACAGTATGCTTTTAACCTAGCAAAACTTATAAAATTACAGATAAGTAAGTTAAAAAACCAAGGTTGAGAGAAAATAACAGAGACATGGGAGGGAAATAATGTCTTTTTCAAAAATTATCTGGGCTGGAATTGCTAGTTTAGCATTTACGGCTTCCTCGAGTGTTGCTCAGGAAGTAACATTACGTTGTCAATATTTCACGGGTCCTAAGGCGTCAATTCCCGCTCGATTCATACATCCATGGGCGGATAAGGTGATGGCTGACTCCAAAGGACGCCTTAAGATTGAACTTTACCCTGGCATGCAGCTTGGTGGTAAGCCACCAGCTCTTTATGACCAAATCCGCGATGGTGTAATAGACTGCGGCTGGGCCCTTCCAGCATATACGCCGGGGCGGTTTCCAGAGACTGAAGCTTTTGAATTGCCGTTTGTAACGCCAAAATCAGCGGAGAAAACTTCCCGCGCAGCATGGGAGTATGCACAGAAATATCTTGGCGAACGGATGGCAGATGTTCACTTGATTGCAGTCCATGTTCATGGATCTGGTATAGTTCACACCAAGGGTGGGCCGCTTACCGGAGCAGCTGATTTTGCTGGGAAAAAATTACGTGGCCCATCACGGGCGGCAAACAATCTTATCGAAGCTATGGGCGGCACAGCGGTTGGTATGCCAGTTCCCGCAATTCCTGAGGCACTATCCAAAGGTGTTGTTGAAGGGGCTGTGATCCCTTGGGAGATAACTCTGCCGTTGAAAGTACATGAATTGACTGACGGCCACTCTGAAGTTGCCGGCGACAAAGCAATGTACAATACTTTCTTCATCTGGGCTATGAACAATGATAGTTATGCTAACCTACCAGATGACCTTAAAGCAGTTATTGATGCTAATTCTGGTATAGAAACTTCCGCATGGGCCGGAAGGGCAATGGATGACGGCGATACTGCTGCGAAGGCCATTATCTCAAAAGGGGATAATCCTATTATAACAATGTCCGAAGCGGCAACGGCTGAAATCAAGGCAATTGCTGATGGTCAGATTGCTGAATGGGTCAAGTCAATGGACGCAGCCGGCTTGCCTGGCCAAGCTATGTTGGACGATGCCCGAGCTTTGATCGCGAAACATAATAAATAAATTGTACATTGGCCCACTACACATGTTGTGGTGGGCCTTGTCATTCTAAAAAGACTGAGGGCCTTATGGGCATTGCAATTACCGCAGAAAAACGCGTTGAGCGCTTTGCCAGAGTAATTTCAAAAATTCTTGCATATTTTGGTGGCGCAGTCTTGACTGCACTTGCAGTCATGACTGTTGCTTCAACCATCGGACGAGCTTTCGTTGGACTACAAATTGGGCTTGGCCCAATCCCTGGCGATTTTGAACTTGTTGAGGCGGGAACAGCTGTTGCGGTCTTTTGTTTCATGTCATGGTGCCAGTTAAGCCAAGGTCATATAACCGTTGACATCTTTACCGAAAGACTAGGTGCACGCGTTAATTCCCTACTGCTTTTAATTGGGAATATTCTTATTTTTATCGTAGCGCTCGTGGTCGCTTGGCGGCTATGGATGGGTTTTGGTGAACAGGTGACATGGTTTAGTCAACCCGTGCGGGACTTCCTCGGATTTGGGTATAAGCCTTTTACAAACAACACTACCTATATATTAGGTATGCCATTCTGGTACAGCTACAGCCTTGCATTCTTAGGGGCCTTTAGTTTTTCTTTAATTAGCGCCTTTACCGTTTGGCGAGCCCTAAATGATTTTATTGGGCGCGAGCCATGAGTGGTTTCGAAATTTCTCTTTTAGGATTTTTCCTAATGCTAGGTGCGATTTTTTTGCGCATGCCTATCGCTATTGCTATGGCAGTTACTGGATTTCTGGGTAGCTGGATTATGCGGGGCAACCCTACAGCCGTATTATCCCAGATGAAAAGTATGTCTTATGACATGTTTTCATCTTATTCTTTGTCAATTGTTCCAATGTTTCTTTTAATGGGCCAGTTTGCAACTAAATCCGGTATGTCCACTGCACTTTTTGAAACGGCCTCAGACTGGCTTGGCCATCGAAAAGGAGGTGTTGCAATGGCGGCTGTAGGAGCTTGTGCTGGCTTCGGCGCTGTATGTGGAAGTTCATTAGCCACTGCCTCAACAATGGGTCAAGTTGCCTTACCAGAAATGCGTAGGCGGGGCTATTCGGACGCCCTTTCAACCGGCGTTCTTGCAGCGGGAGGCACTTTGGGCATCCTTATACCTCCTTCTGTAATTCTTGTGATCTACGCCATACTTACAGAACAAAATATCGTTAAGATGTTTCTTGCTGCCTTTATTCCTGGTATTTTAGCAGCACTCGGCTACATGATCGCAGTCTCTTTTTATGTAGGGCTGTATCCTGAAAGCGCGACAACTGCACCACGTATTCCCTACCGGCAGCGGCTTTCCTCTCTAACACGTGTCTGGCCAGTTGTAGTAATTTTTGGTCTAGTTATGGGCGGTATTGCTGGAGATTGGAACTGGGCAAAAGACGGTGTTCAAGCTCTATTTACACCAACAGAAGGCGCTGCATGGGGTGTGGTGGCAACCGGCCTTTATGGACTATGGACCGGAGGGCTAAATCGGACAACATTCATAGAATGTATTTTGTCTACAGCTTCTGCATCTGCCATGATTTTTCTGATTTTGCTAGGGGCACAGCTTTTTAATTCTTTTCTTGCCATAACTCAGATGCCGCAAACTCTGGCAGACTGGATTTCCACCTCAGGTTTTTCTCCGATGACCATTTTACTGGTCATGTTGGTCACTTATCTAATTTTTGGCTGTGTGATGGATTCACTTAGCATGATTCTGCTAACAATCCCAATCTTCTTTCCGATTATTGAAAGTCTGGATTTTGGAATGACTTCTGAGGCAACCGCGATCTGGTTCGGTATACTGGCATTAATAGTGGTAGAGGTCGGATTAATAACACCGCCTGTGGGAATGAACCTGTTTATAATTAACTCCATGGCTAAGGATATACCAATCCAGCGCACCTACCACGGCGTGCTACCATTTTTGATAACGGATATTTTGCGTGTTGGCTTCCTAATCTGTTTTCCAGCAGTATCGCTTTGGCTTGTTACGGTAATGTTTTAGCTCGTGTATTAAGGTCCATTAAGACTTTTTTAATATTTCTTATATCACTAACACTTAGGTAGAGCATTCCTTTGAGCGATTAGCGCCTAGCATGAGGCTGTCAAATTTTATTTTCCCGTGTTCGGCACTTAAAAACAAACGGTCGGAATCAAAAGAATTTTTAAGTTACAGCACTAGTGTAATCCACTTTTAAAGTTGACAGAGCACTAGAATTCCAGGGCGCTTCAGAAAGCTGCAAATTTTTAAAAAGACTGTTTGTATTATAATATTACCACGAACTTATTTCGAAAATTTATAGGCTATTAAGGCTCAAAATATGGCTTCTGAAATCTTATTTGCACCCTCTGCAAGAATTGGGCGGTATTCTAAGAGCTTTACCAAAGGCATTCGGCTTAAAGGTCCATGCGTTGCTAAGGCTGCGACAAATCGGCCTTTTTCGTCAACAACAGGGACCGAAATTGCAACCATTCCGGCCATAAATTCTTCTTTGTCAATGGCATATCCACGCTTTTTTGTTGCAGCAATTTCTCTAAGAAGTTCGTCTTTATCCACAATGGTATTAGACGTATGAAAACTAAGCTGAAGGGCACTTACAAAACGCAACCGTACCGAATTTGCCAAACTTGACATAAAGATTTTTCCACTAGCAGTACAATGGAATGGAACGCTAGATCCACGCGGCAGTTGAACCCTAAAAGCCCAATCCGTTTCTACTCTATCCAAATAGTGCATACCATTATCATGAGGAACTACAAAATTTACCGTTTCTCCAGTTTTTGATGCAACTTCTCTTAAGATTTGATGGCGAGAAATATTTAAATGCGAAACATGCATAAGGCCAGTTGCCATGTTTCTGAGTCGCCTTGTTGTTCGGAATTTTTTTCCACTCACTTCTCGAACCAAAAAACCTTCATTTTCGAGTGCAGACAGAAGACGGTGAACCGTTTGATACGGTAAGTCAATTTCCTTGTGCACATCTCTAGATGACATCGGAATACCGGAATTGGCAAAAATCTCCATGATTAATAGTGTGCGCAAATTTGTTGGTATTCGAGTACTAGAAGGCATTTGCATTTTTCCCTTGCGAAGTTTCGTCTCTATTATATAGTTAACTGTCTCAAAAACGAGATAAAAGTTCTCAATTTTTGATATTTTGGGGTTAAATGAAGTTTGATTACGTGGTAATAGGAGCAGGATCGGCTGGGTGTGCTGTTGCATCTCGTTTGAGTGAAAGCGGAAAGTACACTGTAGCCGTTCTAGAAGCAGGGCCAAAGGACACAAATCCATGGATTCATATTCCTGTCGGCTACTTCAAAACAATGGGTAATCCAAAATCAGATTGGAATTACATTACGGAGCCCGATGTCGGCCTGAACAAGCGGAGGATACGTTGGCCACGCGGTAAAGTTCTCGGGGGATCAAGCTCAATAAATGGCTTACTCTTCGTGCGAGGACAACCTCAAGATTTTAATCACTGGAGGCAACTAGGGAACGTGGGTTGGGCTTGGAAAGACGTTCTTCCAATCTTCCAAAGGCTCGAGAACTGGCGGGGAGATTCAGGTTCTGCAAATACGCTAAGAGGATTCACTGGGCCACTGGCTGTTTCACCTACTGCCGTTCGGAGAGATATAGTTGATTATTGGATTGAGGCAGCTGTTAACGCTGGGTATGGTCGTAACCCGGATTACAACGGTCACACTCAAGAAGGCGTTGGCTACTTCCAATTAACTTTGGAAAACGGGTGGCGCTGTAGCTCGGCAAAAGCCTATTTGAAACCTGCTCGAAACCGCAAGAACCTCGCAATCATTACAGATACACAAGTAGAAAAAATAGTTCAGCACGAAGGTCAGGTAACACAAGTTGTTGCACAATCAAACGGGCAGCAAATCACAATAAGTGTTGATCGAGAAGTAATTCTTTCAGCGGGTGCGATAGGATCACCACATATCCTTATGCTTTCAGGCATTGGATCTGGGAGAGAGCTTAGTGAATTGGGCATATGTGTTGAAAATCATCTGCCCGGCGTTGGGAAAAATCTTCAGGATCACTTACAGGCTCGCCCCACTTTCAAAACAAACCTCAGTACCATAAATACCGAAGTCAACAGCTGGATCAAGCAAGCTATGATCGGTGCGGAATATGCAATCAAGCGAACTGGACCAATGACAATGGCGGCAAGCTTGGGTACCGGCTTCTTGAAGACAAACCCCGATCTTGAAACACCAGACATTCAGTTTCACATCCAACCCTTCAGTGCAAATAATATAATGGAGGGCACACACCCTTTTTCCGCATTTACCGCATCAGTACTTCAGCTACGTCCTGAAAGTACCGGAAGTGTCAAGCTAAAGTCCCCTGATAGTCGAATTCACCCAGCGATAAATGCTAACTACCTAGCTACAAAAACGGATCAAACAACCATCATTCGTGGTATTCAAATAGCACGAAAAATAGCAGCCACTGATCCTTTGAAAAAACATATTACGGAAGAATACTCACCTGGTCGGGCAGTCGCTATGGATGATGAAGAAGGAATCTTGGACTGGGCGCGGAACACAGCAGTGACGATTTACCATCCTACCGGGACCTGTAAAATGGGCTCTGATCGGATGGGCGTAGTAGACGCACGCCTACGTGTGCACGGTATAAAGGGTCTACGCGTTGCAGATGCGTCAATCATGCCCACTATCACTTCCGGAAACACAAACGCACCCTCAATCATGATTGGTGAAAAAGCTTCAGACATGATTTTGGAGGGCGATCCCCAATGATGGATCAAGCACTCGATTTTACGCAGATCATTATAGCGGACCTTATCCTCTCAGGAGATAATGCGCTTATCATTGGTATGGCTGCAGCCGGTTTGCCCCCCAAGTTGCGAAAAACAGCAATTTTTTATGGCATGGTAATCGCTGCGGTTTTGCGAATCATTTTTGCCGTCATTGCAACAAAACTATTAGCGATACCAGGGATTTTATTCTTCGGATCTGTTCTCTTATTTTGGGTGTGTTGGAGATTATTTGTTGAAATTCGTATAAGTTCTGAAGAGCAATCTGAAGCCATGCAAGTGTCGGATGGAACTGCTGTAGAAGCGTCCGATAAAATAAACAAAAAGACCCTTTTTTCAGCACTCGTTTCAATTACAATTGCTGACGTTTCAATGTCATTAGACAACGTTCTAGCAGTCGCAGCAATAGCCGACGGCGATACTAAAATGCTGGTATTTGGTCTTGGGTTAGCAATTATTCTTATGGCATTTGCAGCGACTTTGATAATGCGCCTTTTAACTTCTTATCCGTGGATTAGCTGGCTCGGTTTAGCTGTGCTTATCTATGTTGCCTCTGAAATGCTCTTTCGAGGATTTTTCGATAATACTCATGGTATTGGGCCACTTTTTGGATTTATTGACGGCTTTGATTTGGGGAAAGGACACTAAGTTTTCGGCCTCTCAAGGGGTAGGAAAATCCACTGCTATTTAGCCTTCAAATGGCAGTTGGAACAATCTTTGAAGGCATTATTGGGAGGAACACAAATTGTTCAAACTTAAAAAACTAATGAACGCCACAGCTTTAGCCGCAACTGGCATTTCACTTTTGACATCAGCTGCCTTTGCGGAAAAAGTACTTCGCATTCAGTCAGTCCTATCGACCACCTCTGACGAAGTTACTATGCTGCGTTCTTTCGGGGATGATGTTGCTGCTCTGACCGGCGGCTCACTTACGGTAGAAGTTCTGCCAGCGGGCGCGGTTGTTGGACCACGTGACATTATGGACGCTGTGGACGCAGGTCTCGTTGAGGGTGGTTTTGCTTGGACACACTACTGGGGCGGCAAGCATGTTGCAGCAAATCTTTTTGGCGCGCCTGTTGCTGGTGCTGGAGTAGGCTTGGACGCACTCGCTTTCCTGTCATGGTTTCAGTACGGCGGAGGCAAAGAGCTTTACGACCGCCTGTGGGATGAAATGGGAGTAAACGTCAAAGGCTTTATGTTGCAGCCAGTTGGGCCAGAGGCATTGGGTTGGTTCCCAAAGCCCATCAAATCAATGGATGATTTTCGAAAAATGCGCTTCCGCGCCCCTCCAGGCATGGTAGGTGCGGCCTACGCAGATATTGGCGTCCCAGCAGTTGCAATGGGTGGTGGTGACATTTTACCTGCATTGGAGAAAGGAACAATTGATGCAGCGGAGTGGTGCTGCCCAAAACCAGACTCAGTTTTTGGTTTCCAAAAAGTTCTGAAACATTATTATCTACAAGGTCTTCATCAGGTAGTTGTAAATGCTGATATTTACGTAAACCGTGATTTCTATGATGGTCTTAGTGAAACTGAGCAGAAAGCTTTGGAAGTTGCAGCAAATGCATCTTTGTCTAAGTCAATGTCTTATCGAATTTACGAAAACGGAAAAGCGCTTAAAGACTTAACAGATAATCATGGGGTTATTCTTGAAGATACCCCTGCTGACTACTTTACGGAGTATATGGCCGCTGCCAAAAAAGCATTGCAAACCGCAGCAGATGAAAATGAGTTTTTTGCAGAAGTATGGCAATCTCAGAAAGACTTTGCTGATATCGCTGTTCCCTTTTGGGCCGGAGCGCAAGCTTCAAACGCAGGTTTGGGTAAAGCTCACGCAGACACTCTTAAATAATACAACCTACAGTACGGGGCCTTCGGGCCCTGTACTTCCCTTTCGACAAGGCTGATCACCTTTTTCAAAGAGAACCCCTCTAAGAAGAACCAATAACAAGGGAGAAGCAGGATGGCCGCAAATGAGCCAAACGCTGAGGAGCTTGAGATTTCTGACGAACTTATCGCTGAGCGACGGGCTGAAAAGCCAGGGCAAACTCCCGAAGACATGGCGGCGTGGCAGCGCCCAATCACAGCATTTATTGACATTTTGAACTACCGAGCAGGTCAAATAATAGCCTTACTTTTGGTCCCATTGATCGCGGTAGTAGTTTATGAGGTATTTTCTCGAAACTTCGATGCAATCTTAATTGATGCCGGTTTCGATTGGATCGCGGAAGCACTGGGGCTGGGGCCAACATTATGGGTGTATGATGTTAGTCGTATGATAAGCGGCGTTTTATTTATGAGTGCTGCCGGCTATGGTCTTATGCGTGGGGTCCATATAAGAGCCGATTTCTTGTACCGAAATTGGACTGACAAAACCCAGGCAACTGTAGATGCAGCCTTATATCTTCTATTTTTCATTCCCTCAATGATCTTCTTCACAATTGTTTCAGCGCAATTCTGGTGGCTTGCATATTCCACTTCTGAAACGATGCAAGTTGATAGCGCTTGGGGGCCACTACTTTGGCCGGCGAGGACTGCAATGCCAGTTGGAGGCTTCCTACTTTTGCTTCAAGGGGTTCCAGAAATTTTTCGGGCCTTTTACAAGATGGGAAAAGAGCGGGAACGCTTATTTGTAAATGCGCTGCCAATTTATCTAATCATACTCATTTGGCTTGTTCTGGCGGTTTTCACACCCGATCTGTTGCCCGGTGGAGAATGGTTCACAGAATTGATGAAAGCGCGCCCAGGTCTCTCAAAGCCAACCATCGGATTGATAATGTTAAGTGTAATGTTATTCGTAATATTCATAGGCTTCCCCATTTCATTCACACTTATCTTCTTAGCCTTCGTTTTTGGGATCTGGGGAGCCAACTTCAAACTGGCAACTCTTTTACTGACTCTTAATACAAACTCAACGATGCTTAACGACCAGTTGATGGCAGTTCCACTTTTTGTCTTAATGGGGATCGTTATGGAGGCTGCCGGCCTGATGGAACGCTTATTTTCATCCATTCAGATGATTATGGCGCGGGTTCGTGGAGCTCTTTACATTGCAGTTTTGGTTGTATCTACAATTTTTGCAGCTGCGACAGGTATAGTTGGAGCTTCGGTCACGCTATTAGGGATTATGGCTGGCGCTACTATGAACCGCGCTAAATACAATGTGAAATTAGCGGCCGGGACAATTACGGCAGGTGGCACACTTGGGATTTTGATACCCCCATCGATAATGTTAATTGTGATGGGGCCTGTATTGGAGGTTTCTACCCTAGATTTATTCCGCGGTGCTTTCATTCCTGGCGCAATTTTAGCGAGCTTGTATTTACTTTACACTTTGATCCGGTGCTGGGTAGATCCTGAATTGGGTCCCATTCTCTCCGCCGAAGATCAACCTAAAACCTCAAATCACTATGGTGCAGAAGTAGCTCTTATATCATTAGGTATGCTGACGATTTGCCGAATATTTGGGCTTGGGCTTAGTGGTATCTTTGGCGAAGTTTTACCATTTGGTGGCCTAATTTTCGTCACAATATCCTGCGCAGTACTATATGCTTCCTATAGAAGCTTGCGTATATTGCGGATTGTTACCCCACTCGCAGTGCTTCTACATCTTTATTTAGGCTTATATCTTAACGCTCAAGAGAGTGGAATTTCCTTTTGGGTAATTGTTTTTAGTTTTTTTGTGATACTCTTAGCGATACTTGGATCAGCAATCTATCGAGTGGGCGCGGTAAATAACTTCTATTTCTCAAATGTATGGGATGAGTTTTTTGCTGGCCTCATGCCACCAACTATTCTTATTTCCTTCGCCCTTGGGTCCATACTTCTTGGCTTTGCAACACCAGCAGAAGCAGCGGCTATAGGTGCCTTTGGTGCCATACTTTTATCAGTAGCCTATCGCAAATTCACATTCAGTGGCTTTTTTGACAATTTGACCAAGGCCCTTGAGATAACCGTTTTGATTATGTTTTTGGTAGCGGCTTCAAACTTTTTTGGAGCAGAATTCAGTAGTCTTGGCACTCCTAAAATGATGACCGAAGCATTGCTCGGCCTAGATATATCGCCATATCTTGTTCTTCTCCTAATTATGGCTCTCATTTTTCTATTAGGGTGGCCCCTTGAATGGGTTCCAATTGTACTGATTGTGGTACCCATACTGCTACCAGCAGTAATAGCTTTGGATTTACCTGGCTTTGACTCAACTTATGACATGCTAGTTTGGTTTGGCATTTTGGTTGCTGTTAATTTGCAAACGGCCTGGCTAAGTCCACCGGTAGCACTTTCGGCATATTTCCTTAAGGGTGTGGTGCCAAATTGGGATCTAAAGGACATATACTACGGTATGATGCAGTTTATGCTAATCCAATTGATAGGTCTTGGACTAATATTTCTTTTTCCGCAGCTTGTACTTTGGCTTCCAAAATATCTCTCAGGTTGATGTTATTTCCAATGAATATAAAAAAACTTAATAGTAAATGCCGCTGGTTTAATACGAAAAATTGGAGCTAAAATGTCTCGTGTATATCTGAAAAAAGCAACTTTAACTTCCAAATCGGATGCCTCGGGAACAAAAGAGATTGTCCGCGCTATTCTTAATGATGTCGAAAATGGTAGAGAAGCCAAAGCCTTGGAGTTTTCAGCCAAGCTTGATCAGTATGAAGGGCCAACGATCTTAACTGAGGAAGATATTGATCAGGCGGTAGCTTTGGTACCAGAAAAGCTCAAAGCGGATATCCAATTTAGCCACAACAATGTAAGCCGTTTTGCTGAGGCCCAAAAAGCTACAGTGGCCGATTTTGAATACGAAGTCGTGCCAGGACTTACCGCAGGTCAAAAAGCGATTCCTGTAGATACTGCGGGATGCTATATTCCGGGTGGCCGCTACAACCATATTGCTAGCGCAGTGATGACGGTAACTACTGCTAAAGTCGCTGGATGCAAGAATATCATTGCCTGTTCACCACCTCAGCCCAATATTGGAATTGCTCCGGCCATCATTTACGCAGCCAACATTTGTGGTGCACACAAGATCCTCGCAATGGGCGGGGTACAGGGTGTGGCTTCAATGACCTACGGTCTTTTTGGTCTACCTAAAGCGAACATCCTTGTGGGACCAGGTAATCAATTTGTCGCTGAAGCGAAGCGCATGCTTTTTGGTCAGGTTGGTATTGATATGATAGCTGGACCGACTGATAGTCTGATCCTAGCTGATAAAAATGCAGATGCGCTTGTCGTTGCAACTGATTTGGTCAGCCAAGCTGAACATGGCTACAATTCTCCCGTTTGGCTCGTAACCGACCATCATCAATTGGCTGAGGACGTAATGAAAACCGTTCCAAAATTAATTAACGACTTACCAGAGATCAACAAAAATAATGCTATTGCAGCATGGCGGGACTATGCGGAAGTTATTGTTTGTGAAAACCGCGAAGAAATGGCTGCAACTTCAGATGAA
>MDTG01099404.1_pt1 | contig 31975 bp, 25 predicted proteins | sample 811421 | NCBI WGS metagenome assembly MDTG01 (sample SAMN05326645, study PRJNA326480) | marine metagenome | isolation source: seawater | place: Pacific Ocean: South East | collected 2011
CCTTGAAGGTCCGCCCGATGCTCATCGCCTCGCCGACGGACTTCATCTGGGTGGTCAGCGTCTCGTCGGCCTCGGGGAACTTCTCGAAGGTCCAGCGGGGCATCTTGGTGACGACATAGTCGATGCTGGGCTCGAAGCAGGCGCTCGTCGTGCCGGTGATGTCGTTGCGGAGCTCGTCGAGGGTGTACCCCACCGCGAGCTTCGCGGCGATCTTCGCGATCGGGAAGCCCGTCGCCTTGGAGGCGAGCGCCGAGGAGCGGGAGACGCGGGGGTTCATCTCGACGACAACGAACTCGAAATCGCCGTTGGACGGGTTGGGGTTCACCGCGAACTGGACATTGGAGCCGCCCGTCTCGACGCCGACGCCGCGCATGATCGCGATCGCGGCGTCGCGGAGGACTTGGTATTCCTTATCGGTGAGGGTGAGGATGGGGGCGACGGTAACGGAATCACCCGTGTGGACGCCCATCGCGTCGATGTTCTCGATGCCGCACACGATGACGCAGTTGTCCTTGCGGTCGCGGACGACCTCGAGCTCGTACTCCTTCCAGCCCAGCAGGGACTTGTCGACCTGGACCTGCCCGATCATGCTGGCGCGGATGCCGCGCGTGACGAGTTCGTCGAATTCCTCGAGGTTGTAGGCGATGCCGCCCCCCCAACCGCCGAGCGTGAACGCCGGGCGGATGATCGCGGGAAGGCCGATGGTCTCGAGGTAGGCCCGACCATCCGCGAGCGTCGTGATCGTCTTCGATTCGGGGGTCGCGAGTTTCGCCGCGGCGCAGACCTGCGCGAATTCCTCGCGATCCTCCGCTCGGCTGATCGCCTCGCGATCGGCGCCGATCATCTCGATCCCGAACTCCGCGAGCACGCCCGAGTCGTAGAGGGCGCAGGCGCAGTTGAGCCCGGTCTGTCCCCCCAGCGTGGGCAGGATCGCGTCGATCGGCGTGCCGGCGGTCGCTTCCTTCTCGATGATCTTCCGCACCGCGTCGGGGGTGACCGGCTCGATGTAGGTCCGATCCGCGAACGCGGGATCGGTCATGATCGTCGCGGGGTTCGAGTTGACAAGAACGACGCGGTAGCCCTCATCGCGGAGGGATTTGCAGGCCTGGGCCCCCGAATAGTCGAACTCGCAGCCCTGGCCGATGACGATCGGGCCGGACCCGATAATCAGGATCGTGCGGATATCGTCGCGTCTGGGCAACGGGGACCCCCTTGGCAGAGCGGGGCGCGGACGGCCGCCCTGCCGTCGCCGCCCGCGCGGTGGAGAAGTCTAGGAAGGCCCGCGTGGGCGAGGCCCCGCGTGCTTGCCGTTCATACGGAATGTCTGGGGCATTATTACCGTTCAGAACGCAAACATCAGGTGGGGGCACTGACCATCCAAATCAGCGGGGAGGGTTTCCATCGCTCGCCGAAACTGATAGACTCCTTTTGACAGCGACTCGCAACATCGTGGAATTCTGTGGACCTCACCTTCAGGATATCGGTCCAAAGAGCTCGTTGCGAAAGCCGATGAGGGAGATCGAGGAGAGACCGGATGCGTTCAGTTCTAATCGCCATCATGGCTTCCGCGAGTGTGGCGGTTGGTGGCCACCAGAGCATCATCATCGTGACGGGTCAGTCGAACGCGAAGATTCACTTCGCCGACGGCATCATGTCGACCACTGGAGTTCAGGACGCGTCCCTCTTCCATCGGAACCATTCGGGCAACTGGATGGTTCGGTGGGTCGACGGCGAGCCGGGCTCGTACTCGCTGGGCCCGAACTTCACCGCCGATCTCTGGAGCCCCGACGGGAATTCAGGGCTTCAGCAGTTCATCGCGGACATCGAGGCGAGCGGAGACACTTGGGACATCGCGGGATTTTTCTGGTTCCAGGGCGAAGGCGACTCCGGCTCACCGTATCACCGGAGTGTCTATGCCGGCCGGTTCCGGCACATGATGAACGCTCTCCGGATCGGGTATGACCTCGACTACCAGATCCCGTTTGTCGTGACCGCGATTGACTACAACGGGGATGACGAAGCACTGGCCGACATCGGCGGTCGCACGCCCGACGACATCGAAGCGATGCGTTCCATCCACTTCGAGCTGGGAGATTCGACACCGTACGGAACCACCTTCGATAGCCGAGGTTGGCCCCGCCTCGATGTTTGGCACATCGGATCAAACACCGATCCGAGGCATATTTACGGTCCTCTGATTGATTTCGGTGCGGCTCAGGGCCCCGCGCTTCCAGACCCTGTCGACCTCGCCGATCTCAACGGCGACGGCGTCCATGATCTCAGCGATATCAGCATGTTCGTCGCGTGGTTCTTGGACAGCGATCCCCGCGCTGATCTCGCAGCGCCCGCCGATGCGCTGGACCTCGCGGATGTTGAGGAGTTTCTGTCGAGTTTTCTGAACTAGTGCCTGACAGGCGACCATTCCGACGGAAGTCTCGCCATCAGGATAAACAGTCCACCTTGTTTGAACCCATGAACGGAGAAAGAGCATGAAAGTCACTGCACTCGCAATCATCGCCGGCCTCGCCGCGGCTGCAACCGCCGGTCCCGCACTGGTCGCCGAGACCACCTGGGGGGGCTCCGACCTCGCCGGATGGACCTTCGACGACAACGGGTTCGGCACCTGGGACAACCCGGGCGTCGACGGCAACCCGGGCGGGTACGCCCGCTACACCGATGTCGGTGGTCCCGATTCCCCGCCCCAGCTCTTCGCGCCCGCGGAGTTCCTGGGCGATTACAATTCGTACATCGGCGGGTATTTCCAGTACGACATCCGTCTCGAGATGGCGCCGGATGAGCCGGGCGAGCCCAGCAACTATCCCCGCATCCGCCTGCTTGGCGCGGACGGATCGGAAGCCCGCGCTCTCGCGGACTTCATCCCGACCACCGACTGGCAGCAGGTCACCATCAACATCGTCGAGTCCGACTGGGAGATGGTCTCCGGCACCTGGTCAGGCCTGATCGACAATGTCGACGGCCTGTACTTCGGGGGCGATGTCCTCCTGGGCGGAGGCCCCGAAGCGGGCGTGGATAACTTCCGCCTGTTCATCCCTGCGCCGGGCTCTGTCGCCCTGCTCGGGCTCGCGGGCGTCGCGACGCTCCGCCGTCGCCGCTGATCGCCCTCAATCCATCGCAAACAAGGGCGGTCTCCGGACCGCCCTTTTTCATGCGCTGACCGGTTGGCGCCCGTTGCTCATTCCTTGTCGCTCATCGCGTTCTTCTCGGGATCGAGTTCGCCCCGGAGCAGCAGGCCCGTGAACTTCCACTTCTGCTCGATCGTCAGCACGCCGCGGATCTGCGCGATGAACCGCATCTCGTCCTCCTTCGAGGGACGCCCCTTGGTTTCGATGAAGAACCGCTCGGCCATCGCGCGGATCTCGCCTTCCTGATCGGAGGTGAGGCCCAGTTTCTCACGGAGCAGCGCGAGCCACTTGTCCCCGTTCTCGTCTTCGACGAAGACGCGCTCCGCGGCCCGTTCGATCTCCCACGCGAGATCCTCCCAGTACCGCGTCATCTTGTACGCGAACCGGTTGTCGAGCTCGCCCGACGCCCGCGCGGACTCGTACCGCTCCCGTTCGTACTTCTCGAGATGCGTCCGGTACCGCGCGCGCAGCGACGGGGGCAGCGCCTGCGCGATGCGCCGGTCGAGCCTGCCCCACGCGCGCACAGGGCCCAGCGCCTGCAGCCCCTCGCGGAGGAGATTGAGCTTCTCGACGGGCGCGCCCACCGCAATGACGGTCTCCGCCTGACCGAGGAGTTCGATATTCGAGAGCACCAGCGTGTCCATCAACGCCGCGCGCTCGGCGAGCAGCGCTCCGATCTTCTCGCGTGTCTTCTCATCGAGTTCGAGCAACTCGAGGGCCATGATCGCGGGCGGCGCCGCGAGCACGCGCACCTTCCCGTCCACGCCTCGCTCGACGAGCGTGCGCTCCTGAGAGGGCTCGCCCACATCGGGGCCCGCGAGCAGATCGGGGGGCGCATCCTCCGGAGGCGCGATCCGTGCGCCCGCGGCAGCGCACGCGAGCCCGAGCACCACCGCCAGTCCCGTCTTCATGCTCTGTGTCGTGCGCACGCGTTCCTCCTCTTCACTGACCTCTTCTCAGTATCCAGATCCGGACGACGCTCGCAACCCGGATGCACCATCGACTGATTGCGAGCGCAAGCCCCGCGATTTCGGGAATTCTCCGATCTGATCGACCAATCAACGAAAAACGGGCGAGCCCATCGGCCCGCCCGCTTGAGGACGCACAGCGCTTTTCTCCGCTCAATCGTCGCTCGGGCGATTCGCACCGCGACGGGGGCCGCGCTCACCTCGGGCGCCCTGACGCGTGGCGCGGAATTTCTCCAGCTGCTCCGGCGTGAGCACCTCGCGGAGCTCGCGCATCGCCTCTCGCCGGGCGGCCCTCGGATTGTCGGCATCGCGACCCGCCTCACGCGCCCGGCGGAGGATCGCCTGGACCTTTTGCGCCTGCTCGGGGGTCAGATCGAGCTGCTTGGTGAGATCCTCCTGCCTCGCGTCGATCTCGCCGGTCAGGCGTTCGACCGAGCGGCGGATCTCGAGCCGAAGATCGCCCATCTGCATGAGCATCGCGCCGGGCCCGCCCGGGCCCGCGGGCCCGTCCGCCCGGCCGGGGCCTCGCCGCTGCCCCCGCTGTGCCGGTTCGCCTCGCTCGCCCTGCGGCGCGCCCTCTCGCAACCCGTCGCGGCGGCGACGCTGTTCGCGGTCTCCGCCCTCACGGGGCGGGGGCGGCGCGTCCTCGATCATCTCCAGCATGGGGTCCTCGAAGAGCATCGGACCGTCGTCCGGACCGGCGCCGGGCGGGGGGCCACCCCGCCGGCCGCGGGGCCCATCGCCCGCGGGCCCGCGCATGCGGCGCTCGTTGCGGAACATCTCCCTGTGCTCCGCGATGTGCGTCATGTACGCCTCACGCGTCGGCTCGGGCATCAGGTCCGCGATCTGCTTCTCCAGCGGGCCTTTCTCGAGGACCGGGCGGAAGATCTCTGCCATCTGACGCATCGACTCGCGCCACGCCCCGGGCTCGCCCGGCTCGCCCCGCCCCGCGGCGCGATCCGTTCTCATCTTGTTGAGCGTGTCGAGGTTGGCGCGCACGATCCCGTCGATCTGTTTGGCACGCTCCGCGAGCAACGCATCGATCTTCGCCTTCGTTGCGGGATCAAGATCGACAGCCTTCAACGCCGCCTCGGCGACGGGGATGTCGGGGCGGCGCATCGATCCGTCGATGTTCCGCTGCCCGAGCCCGCCCGAGGCGTCACGGGCATCGACCTGCGGACCCGCGAGCGGGCTCCGCTGCGGCTGGGCGGCGACAGGACTGAATGAAACACCCGCCAAGACCACGAGGGCGGCGGGTGCGAAGATACGGTTCGTGCGTGTCATAGCGGTGCTCCTGCTCCCCGGCCTGAATCCCCGCGGGGTGCGGGGGGCCGGTCTCGATCGTTCAGCGAGCCGAACGGGCGAGCAGGAGACCTATTGCCCATGATCGGGAGATTGTGCGCACGGACGGCGCCGATCCCACCGATCGTGACAAGTCACTCACCGGCGGCGGCGGGTGAACGCCAGGCCGGTCGCGAGCAGCGCCACACCCGCGGGGGCCGGGACGATCGAGACATTGTCCAGCCCGACGGTGAACAGGGAGGGATCACCGATCAGCGTGTCGGGGGTGACGACGCCCACCTGGATGAACCCGAGGTTCGAGAACACATTCTCGAAGCTCGAGCCCTCGAAGCTCACGAAGGAGGGGTTGTCGGCGCTGATGTCGATCGACACGCGGGTCCACTCGCCGGGAAGGACGGGCTGGAACTCGACCGCGACCGCGCCGGGGAAGGGGGCGCCGTTGCTGTTCGCGGCGAAGCGTACGAAGAAGGTCGCGGGACCGGCGATGTCGTGCCGGATATCGAACGAGAGGTTCGTCACCCCGTCCGCGATCCAGTTCCCGAAGAAGTTGCCGTCCGACGCGTCGGTGCCGGGGAAGAACCCGGTGTTGCCCCGGAAGACGACATTGAACCCGCCCTCCTCGGCGAACTCGAACCCGGTCTGCGCCGAGATGTAGGCGGAATCGCCCACGCCGCCCGAGGCGACCTCCGTTGCCGGGAGGAAATCCCCCGCGAGCCAGTTGCTCGCGCCGTCCTCGAAGTCCTCGGTGAAGGGCACCACGGTCCCGGCGGTCGCGAGCGCGGAAACAACAAGCGGAAGGGCGGCGAGCGTACGCATGGGTCGATCTCCTTCTTGAATCACGAACGGATCTGCTGACTGAATACACCCATTTAGGGCATCAATTCGGGCACGAGATCCTAGAGTTATTGCGACTGAATCTCAATTACAAAACAGACCTGACAGTAATTTTTTTGTTCGGCGAGAATCCGGCGGGCACCACGGGCGCTGAGACCGACCGCCGCATCGGATCGCTCGATGGCAATGCCGATAAGATGCCCCACTTTCCGGGGGTGTCCAGCGATTTCTGGATTCACCCGCGATCCCGGGGTGGGCCGGGGTCGTAACCTCGCCGATCGAGGGAAGAAGTCGGGAGGTTCTCCCGACGCTCCTGAACGACGAGGACGAGCCAATGTGTGGGATCATCGCCTATATCGGGTCCAGGCCCTGCCGTGACATTCTGATCGAGGGCCTCAAGCGGCTCGAATATCGGGGGTACGACTCGGCCGGGGTCGCGATCACGCAAACTTCGGGCGACGGGTCAACGGGCGTCTGCAAGTGCGTGGGCCGGGTCGCGAACCTCGAGGAGAAGCTCGACAAGGAGCAGCCGAACCTGAACGGGACGATCGGGCTTGCCCACACCCGCTGGGCGACCCACGGCGCGGTGACCGATCCGAACACGCACCCCCACCGCGACGACACCGGCACGATCTGCGTCGTGCACAACGGGATCATCGAGAACTACGCGTCGCTCAAGAAGCTGCTCGAGGAGAAGGGGCGGGTCTTCAGCACCGAGACGGACACCGAGGTGCTCGCGACGCTGATCAGCGAGCTGTACGACCCGGATCACGGCGTGGACCTCGAAGCCGCGGTGCAGGCGGCGCTGCGCGAGGTCACCGGCGCGTACGCGATCGCGGTGATGGTCTCGGGCGATCCGGACACGATGGTCGTGGCGCGGAAGGGCAGCCCGCTGATCGTCGGGATCGGGAACGGCGAGTTCATCGTTGCCTCGGACGGCGCCGCGATCATCAGCCATACGGCGCAGGCGATGACGCTGGACGACTACTCGGTCGTCCGCCTCACCCGCGACGGGCTGCGAACCAGCACGATCGACAATGTCGAGCTGAGCCCCAAGGTGATGCAGCTCGAGCTCGAGCTCGACGAGATCGAGCTGGGCGGGTTCGAGCACTACATGCAGAAGGAGATCCACGAGCAGCCCCGCGCCCTGCGGCGCACGATCGGCGGGCGCCTGGATCACAACGAGGGCTGCGTGAAACTCGGGGGGCTCGAAGCGCACGCGAAGGAACTGGTCCGCTCGCGCCGCCTGATCATCTGCGGGCAGGGCACGGCCCTGAACGCCGGGATGATCGGTGAGTACCTGTTCGAGGACCTCGCGCGGATCCCGACAGAGGTCGAGTACGCGAGCGAGCTGCGGTACCGCAACCCGATCATCGAGGAGGGCACGGTCGTCGTCGCGGTGAGCCAGTCGGGCGAGACGGCGGACACGCTCGCGGCGCTGCACGAGGTGATGGACCGCGGCGCGCTGGGCCTGGGCGTGATTAATGTTGTCGGGTCCACCATCGCGCGCGACACCGACGCGGGGGTCTACCTCCGCGTGGGCCCCGAGATCGGCGTCGCCTCGACGAAGGCCTTCACGGGCCAGGTCGCGGTGCTCACGCTGATGAGCCTGTTCATGGCGCGTCGCCGGCTGATGTCGGGCGACCAGGTCGGGCGGTTCATCCGCGAACTCGAGAAGATCCCCGATCACATCGAGAAGGTGCTCGAGCAGGACAGCTCGATCAAGGCGCTCACCGAGAAGTATGTCGGGCGCGACAACTGGCTCTTCCTGGGACGCGGGTACAACTACCCCACCGCGATGGAGGGCGCGCTCAAACTCAAGGAGATCAGCTACATCCACGCCGAGGGCATGCCCGCCGCGGAGATGAAGCATGGGCCCATCGCGCTGATCGACGACGGGATGCCCGCGGTGTTCATCGCGACGAAGGGCGCCCAGTACGACAAGGTGATGTCAAACATCGAGGAGGTCCGCAGCCGGGGCGGGCATGTCATCGCGGTCGCGACGGAGGGCGATACCGAGATCGCGCGCGTCGCGGAGGATGTGGTGTACATCCCCGAGGTCCCCGAGCCGCTCAGCCCCATGGTCGCGGTCGTCCCGCTGCAACTGATCGCGTACCACGCGGCGCTGCTGCGGGGGCACGATGTCGACAAACCGCGGAACCTCGCGAAGTCCGTCACCGTGGAGTGAACCACCCACCCGAACCGGGGCGAGGAGTGGCGAAAATCGCCCGCTTCGGCCGATACCCGGTGCATGTCACGAGCGACCGGCAGCGATGTGCGTCCCGGCATCACCACGAAGGCGGTCGAGGTCCGCGACCCGACGCCGGCGGTCGCGTTGCGGCCCCTCGAGGAGCGTGATCGCGAGGCGTTCCTCGCGATGCTGGATCGCAGCAAGGCGAGCGTGGCGCGATGGCTCCCGCTCAACGACGAAGGCGAGTCGGACGACGCGTTCTTCGAGCGCCAGCTCCGCCTGTGCACCGAAGGGGATCGGACCGGTTCGTCGGTCCGACGCGTCGGCGTGCTTTCGGATGGACAGCTCGCGGGCGTCTTCTGCCTCAACAGCGTGTCGCGAGGCCTGAGCTGGGAAGCCGACGCGATCTGGTGGGTCGATGCGGCTCACCGCGGGCGCGGCATCGCGACCGCGGGCGTGCGCGCGCTGCTGGCCCTCGCGTTCGGAGACCTCCCGACAGGCCTGGGCCTGCACGGCGTCCACTGCGGGATTGAAGCGGGCAACGACGCGAGCGTCCGTGTCGCGGAGAAGTGCGGCTTTGCGCACAAGCCGGACAAGCGGAGCCACCTCAAGGTGGGCGATCGCTGGGCGATGCACGAGTTCTACCTCGCGACGCCGACTTCGTTCGACCGCTCGTGACTGATCCGAGACCAACCGCGGCGCGGACTAGCCCTCCTCGGGGATCTCGGTATCGGGCAGGGGCGCCGAATCCGCGGGGTCGGTCCCCGGTGTGCCCGGGGGGATGAGCGTGCCGTCAGCCGCGACGCGGAGCTGCCCCGTGCTGAGCAGATAGCCCAGCACCGCGTTTCGGAGATTGGTGCGGGACTGGGCGACATCGTTCTCCGCGGCGTTGAGCTCGATCTGGGCGTCGACGATCTGCTGCGGGTTGGCGTCGTCGCGGAGCCCGAGGTCCTCGAGTCGCAGCTCGTTGATGTCGACCTGCTGCTCCGCGAGACGGAGCTGGAACTTCGCGAGGTCGATGTTGCGGATCGCGGACCGCGCCTCGACGATCACGATATCGCGGAAGCGGTTGTATTCGCGGATGTCGCGTTCGAGGTTGACGATCTGGCTCCGCAGCGCGAGGCGCTGGATCTCCCGGTCGAGCGGGAGCCCGAGGGTGACGCCGATCGAGTAGTCGAGTTCTTCCGCGTCGATCGCGAGCCCGCCGGTCGCGTCTTCGTCGGGGGTCGGCACGCCGAGCGAGCCGTTGATGTCGAGATCGGGCAGCAGGGCGTTCCGCGCGTTGCGGATCGCACGCCGGCGGTCGTCGAGCTGGTCGCGCCGGTTCTGCAGGTCGAGGCGGTAGGTCAACGCGCGCCGGGCGGCGATCTCCTGGCTCGCGAGCGGCGCGGCGAGCTCGAGCTCGAGGGGGACGATCTCGATCGGCACCTCGATCGGGATGCCCAGCCTGGTCTTGAATCGGTCGCGCTGGAGGATGTAGCGCTCGCGCTGGCCCGCGAGCGAGGCCTGTGCCCGCAGCACCTGGTTCCGGGACAGGTTCTCCTGGAACGGGCGGAGACGCCCGGCCTTCACGCGTTCCGAGGTCGAGTTCTGCAGCTCGATCAGTCCCTCGATCTGCCTGATCTGGTTCTGGATGACCGCCTGCTGCTGGAGCAGATCGAAGTAGTCCTGCGCGATGGAGACGAGCAGCGAACGGCGGGCGCGCTCGAAAGCCCTCGCCTGGTAGATCAGGTCGCGTTCCGCCTGGATCAGCCCTTCGCGCGCGACATTGCCCGCGCCGCGGAGCAGCGGGATGTCGGCGCTGAGCACGAGCTCGGAGGACTGCACATATCCCCCCGTGACGCGGTCACGGAGCTGGTCGGTCGCGTTGACGATGAACCGTGCTTCGACATCGCCGCCATAGGGCAGACGCTGCGTCGCACGGAGCGTGTTGATGATGCTCGCGGCGTGCTCGAATCGTCCCTCGTCCCCAGCGCCCGCGAGCCCCACGGTGGTGTCGTTGAAGAACCGGGGACCCCAGAGACGGCGCTCCTGGAGCAGGCGGATCGCGGAGAGGATGTAATCCTCCTGGTTCGACAGGAATTCGCGGCCCGTCTCCTCGCTGATGCGCAGCGCGTCTTCGAGCGTGATCACGAGGGGCTCGAGCGCCGGCTCCCCGTCCGGGTCGGCCGCGTCGCCCCGCGCGTGCGCGGCGTAGGCGCGGAGCCGATCGGCGATCTGGACATCCTCGACGGTCCGGGGCGCGGGGGTGTATTCGAGCGCCGACGCGGGCGGGTTCACGGTCGCGGGATCGGTGCTGTCGTAGTTCCGCGGGCCGTCCGCGTCGGGCATGCGTTCCGAGAGACCCTGCCCGATCTTGGTCGAACCGAGGATCTGCGACCGCTCGGCGAGCACCTTCTCGGTCCGACGATCGATCCGGTCGAGTTGCCCGTTGCACCCGGCGAGCCACGCGGCGGCGCCGAGCGTGATGAGTGCGAAGAGCGGCTTTGAAAGGTCTTTGATTGGCATGGGTTCCGATTCGCTTCGATTCGGTGTGACGCCGCGTGGGTCACCAACCGGCGTTTCTGAGCAAAGCAGAGGGTACACGCCCGTGAACCGCGAGATGCGTGTGTTCGCGGGATTGCCGTTTTTGTGATCCTGTCCTATGCTTCTCCACTTTTCCCACGCCGAATCGAAAAACCGTCCAGACTCCGAACGATTTCGGGGTCCTCCGCGTCGGAACGCGGCGGACGAAGCGGCGTGGTCGATGGCCGACAGTCCCGCGGGCCCGCCCATCCGGGCAGGGCCGGTCGCGGCGCGAGGAGCCCCTGACCATATGGCAACCGTGACCTTCGACGGACGGAGCTTCCAGATCGACGGACGCCGGATCTGGATCGTCTGCGGCTCCGTGCAACACGCCCGGACCCCGCGTGCGCAGTGGGCCGACCGGCTGCACGCGGCCCGCCAGGCGGGCCTGAACACCGTGGAGACCTCGGTGGTCTGGAGTGCGGTCGAACCCCGCGCCGGGCACTTCCAGTTCGAGGACGAGCACGATATCCGCTCGTTCATCGCGTTGGCCGGCGAGATGGGTCTGCATGTCATCCTGCGCGTGGGCCCCTTCACGGGGCGTGACCTCGACCTCGGAGGCCTCCCGGTCTGGCTGCTCGGGCAGGAGGATCTGAAACTCCGCGCGTCGAGCCCGCCCTTCCTGGAGGCGACGAGCCGGTACTTCGCGGCGCTCGCCGACCAGATTCGGGATCTGCAGATCACCGCCGCGGGGACCGGGGGCGCGCTGCTCGCGGTGCAGGTCGAGCACGAGTGGACCTGCGGGAGCGACGAGGCGGGGTCGTACCTCGGGGATCTGAGCCGTTACCTGCGGGAGGCGGGCATCGCGGTGCCGGTCGTCAACGCGAACAACCTCTGGCAGGGTGCCGAGGGACAGATCGACGGCTGGGTGGGCGAGGACGGCATGTTCCCGCTCATCCGCCAGCTCGGGTTCGTCAGGCCCGGACAGCCCAGGTTCGTCTCCGAGTTCGGCGGCGGCCGGCTCCCGCGCATCGGTGAAGACGCGCCCGCCGCGCCCGATGCGTACGACCTCCAGCGCCGGCTGGGCGAGGCCCTCGCGTCCGGCGGGCAGATGAACATCGCGCCGTTCGCGGCGCCGAGCCGCTTCGGGTTCGCGGGTGGCGCCGCGACTGACGGGCCCAACCGCTTCCTCGCGAGCGCCGGTCTCACCCCCGCGCCGCTCGACGAGACGGGCTCGCCCACCGCGTCCTACGGGCCGATCCGCCGGCTCTCGAGCTTCGCGACACGGTTCTCGCGGGTGCTCGCCGCGGCGGACCCCGAGTACCGCCCGGTGGTGCAGGACCCGAGCTCGGAGCATGTGGGCCCGATCGTGACGCATATGAACGGGAGCCAGGGCTCGGTCGCGTTCCTGTTCAGCCCCACCACCGGGAAGCCCCTCTCCGGGCACCGCGTGGATCTGCTGCGCCCCAACGGCACCTCGCTGAGTGTGCACCTTGGCAAGCAGCGGGTCTCCTGGTGCCTCTTCGATGTCCACCTGGGGGGGCACGCGGTCCTCGACTACTGCGGGCTCAATGTGCTCGACGCGGCGGGCGAATTGCTCGTCTGCTTCGGTCCCGCCGGCACCGTGGGCTCGCTCGCGATCAACGGCACGCCGATCGAGGTCGAGGTGCCCAAGGGACGCAAGCCCGCGGTTGAGCGCCTGGAGGGCGTGACGGTTGTCGTCGTCTCCGAGGATGTGGTGGATCAGACCTACTTCTCGGGCAACGCCGTGTTCGTGGGCGTCTCGGGCGTGACGCGCGAGGGTGACCCGGTCCCCGCGGGCAAGACCTACTCGGTCGTGACCCCGGAGGGCAAGGTCAAATCCGCCTCGGCCCCGAAGAGCGGGAGCGACGCGAAGGTCACCCTCGGCGCCTGGATGCTCGCGGATAACGAGGCGCATATCGCCGGTGAGAGCCCGCGGTATGCGAGCATCGACGGGCCCGCCGGGCTCGCGGCGCTGGGCACCCCCTACGGGTACGGCTGGTACCGCGCGACCTTCAAGCAGAGCGGCGCGAAGAAGGCCCACCTCGCGGTCATGGACTCGGGCGATCGCGTCCAGCTGATCGTGGACGGGCAACCCGCGGGCCTGCTGGGCGAGGGTCCCGGCGCCTCGTCGGAACTGAATGTCTCGCTCAAGAAGGGCGACCGGACCGTCGTGATGCTTGCCGACAACATGGGACGGCGGACCGACGCTTCGGGCGGCTATGAGCGCAAGGGTGTGCTGGGGCACCTCTGCGAAGTCGGGGCGGTCAAGCCGGGCAAGCCCGAGATCGTCGAGAGCGACCCGATCATCCCGCTGGAACACGAGCAGCCGCTGATGATGATGCGCGTCAACGACGCGACCCACCCGGAGCGTGTGGTTTGGAAATTCATGCACCGCAAGAAAGCGGCGCTGCATGTCATCCTGGGCCCCGTTCCGGTCCGCGGCGTGGTGATGATCAACGACGCGTTCGCGGGGCTCGTCGAGCCGGGCGAGACGCTCCGCCGGACGATCGAGGGCGACGACCTGAACCGGGGCAACAACATCGTCGAGTTCGCGCCGATGGACGACCCCGAGCCCGATTCCACGATGGCCAAGCTCGCGGGCGCGCTCGCCTCCGTCTTCAGTGTCGTCGAGGTCACCAACGAGACCACCGCGAAGGCGGACTGGGCGTTCGCGAAATGGGAACCCCCCCACGACGCGTCGTACGAGCCCGTCGCGAAGACCAAGCTGGGCTCGCGCGATGTGCCCTCGTGGTGGTCGTGCGAGTTCACCGTGGAAGGCGAGCCCGGGTCGCCCCTGATGCTGGATCTCTCCGGGATGACCAAGGGGCAGGTCTACATCAACGGGCGCAACCTCGGACGCTACTTCGTCGCGACCGCCGACGGGACACCGGTCCCCCCGGGCGGCGAGGTCTGGATCCCGTCGTGCTGGCTCACCGAGGGCGCCAATGTGCTCACGATCTTCGACGAGCACGGCGGCAACCCCGGCAAGATCAAGCTCGCGCCCGATCCGGGTCGTTCGCCGATCGTCGCGACGACCATGTCGAACGCCTGAACAGCCCACGGAGCGAACCATGACCCCCGCAGAGGGTGAGCAGCTCTGGCGACGGGCCGCGGCGTTCGCGGCCCGGGCGCATCGCGTCCACGCACGGCGGGACGGGCGGACGCCCTATGTCGCCCACCCGGTCCGTGTCGCGCTCTCCCTCCCGGTTGTGTTCGGGTGCGATGACCCCGAGGCGCTCGCGATCGCGCTCCTCCATGACACCATCGAGGACACGACGACCGACTACGAGGATCTGCACGAGGCGTTCGGCGCGATCGTCGCGGACGGCGTCGCGGCGCTGACCAAGGACGCGGCGCTGCCCGAAGCCGACCGGGAAGAGCACGCCCAGGCGCGTCTGCTCGCGGGCGATTGGCGGGCTCGGCTCGTCCGCCTGGGTGATCAACTCGACAATCTGCAGGACTTCGACCGCGACGACCCGGACCCCGCGCGCTGGACGAGGCTGGAGGCCCGCGTCCGGCGCGCGATCGAGGCCGCTCGGTCCGAGACGGAGCGTCCCGACTTGCTCACGCTTGCCGCTGACCTCGTCGAGAAGGCGCTCGATTCGATCGGATGATCTCTCCGCTGCGACGCCCGTTCAAGGCACCCGGCTGAGCTCCTGGGCGAGCTGGATCAACTCGGCGCTGAGTTCCTCACGCTCGGTACGCAGCCGCGCCGCGCGATCCGGATCGAACCTCGCCAGCCCGCCGCCCGTCATCGCGTCGATCTGCGTGTCGATCTCCGAGACCCGGTAGAGCAGCGTTCGGTAGGCCGCGAGAGCGCGCTCGGTCTCGTCGTAATCTCCCGAGCGCTGAAGGCCCCGGTTGATGCGGAGCAGCGAGGTGTTCGGATCACCCCGGCGGAGATCAACCGGAGCGATCCAAGACTGCGGCTGACCCGCGAAGGAAACATACCTCCAGGCGGGGATGCGTTCGAACGAGCCTCGCGGCGCGATCCCCTGCTCGTGGTCGTAGCCCTCGGCGCCGAGCCAGTCGATGGGGGTGATCGCGGCGCCGACAACGCCCTCCGTCGACTGCGCAGGCCCGAGCACGCCCACGCGGTCCTGGTAGTAGCGGTACGCCCGCTCGAGCCGATCCGAGGACAGCGGCGCGGCGCCCTGCAGATCCGAAAAGCTGCCCAGCGGGACATCGAGCATCACGCGCCGGGGCACCACGGGCCCGTTGAGAGCATTACCCGGGGCCTCGCCCGGCACGGGCACCCGCTCGATCTCCATTCGGAGCGTCTCCCCCGGCTCATGGCTCAGGATGATCGCGCCCATATCGTTCGTGTCGTTGACCGGGTGCCCGTCGATCGTGAGCACGACATCATCGGCGCGCAGGAACTGTGCCGCGGGAAAGCCGTCGATCACGACACGGAGGGGCACACCGGGCTCAGCGGTCTGCACGCCGAACTGCACCCCGAGCCCCGCCCTGGGGGTTTCGGCAAAGCGCTCGAGCGCCGCGCGATCCAGCCGCATCCGCTGCTCGGGACTGAGCCCACCCTCGGCGAGCCTGGTCTCGATGTGCGCACCCGTCAGCGTGCGCTCGGAGACGATCCGCTCGAACGCCGCCTCGCGCTCTGCGAACGAGGGCGCATCGAGCTGGGCGACCGCATCCGCGAACCACGCCGGGGGCGCCGCGTGGGCCGCGAACCCGGCGCATGCGCCGGCGAGTGCCGCCGCGCACACTTGCGTTCGACTGAGATAGGATTCGCGGGCGCGACGCGTCATACGCCAAGTATCCGGCGCCGGAGCATGGGGGTCAACTCGTTCCGATCCCCCCGATCGGGCGGCGCTCATCCGGGTTCCGCGGGCGGCGACAGCCGTGCGAGAATCTCACCGAGCCCATCGGCGTGGTCCACGATCCATGCCACGACGCCCGATGCGAACGCGACCGTGTCGTCGCTGAACGAGCCCTCCCTCATCCCGCGCAGGGCTTCGGTGGCGAATGCGCCGACGGCGAGCCAGGGCGTGAGCCGCGCCGCGTCCGGCCCGGCGCGCACACCGCCGTACCCCTCCCAGAACGCCTCGATGATCGCGGGGTCGGGCCAGGGGCTGCGGGATGCCATCGAGCGCGCGGAGCGATCGAGCCCGAAATGGACCGACGCGAGCGCGGCCTCCTCGAGCGCCGAGCCGACTCGGCACGCGTCGAAATCGAGCACCGCGACGAGCCGGTCCCCCTCCCAGCGCGTGTTCCCGGGGTGAAAATCCCCGTGGATGATCTGATTGTCGGCTGGGAGCCGGCCCCGCACCCGCGCCGCGGCGTCGGCGCGGGACCCCAGCAGGAAGCCCGCCTCGCTGCCGTCGTCGGCGCGGAAGCCGAGCAGGTCGGGATCGTCCTCCTGTTCCGCGAAGGGCGTGGACAAGCGGAGCCCGTCCGGTGTCGAGCCCCGGACCGCCTCGAGCGCATCGTGCAGGTCGCGCAGCGTGCGCCCGGCGGCGCGCGCCCGCGGCGGCGCGGGCGTCCATCGTTCGGCGTCGACGAACGGCGACAACTCGTAGGCGCCGTCCGGCCCGAGCAGGAGGGTGCCCCCCTCGCGCGTCCGGATGGGCCGCTGCACTGGGAGCCCCGCGTCGGCGAGGTGCGCGCGCACACCGTGCTGCGCCAGCGCTTCGGCGATCGCCTGCTCGGTCCGGGGGCGACGCTTCAGGAACAGCCGATCGGGCGCCGCGTCATCGGCGTGCTCGCGGGCCTCGATGATGAACTTCGCGGTCGAACCGGTCCCGGCGTGCAGGCGGCGGACGCGTCGCGAGGATCCGAGCCCGAACCCTTTCAGGACGCGGGCGAGGGTCGCGGCGTTGTGCGCGTCGGGCGCCATGCTCACATGATGCGCGATCGGGCGATCCGCCGCTCGCGTTGCGGGTCGATCAGGCGATGTTGAGGACCTGTTCTTTAATCCGGTCGATCGCGCCCTTGATCTCGACGATGCGCTGGGCGATCTCGGCGCTGGGGCTTTTGCTCGCCATCGTGTTCGCCTCGCGGAGCATCTCCTGGGTCAGGAACTCGAGCGTGCGCCCGAGCGGCGACCCGTCGTTGCCCGTGATCCTCGCTTCGAACTGCTTGAGGTGCCCGCGCAGGCGGGTGATCTCCTCGGCGATGTCGGTCTTCTCCGCGTAGACCGCGATCTCCCGGATCAGCTCCGCCGGATCGGCGGTGATCTCGGCGTCCGCGAGCAGGGCCTCGATGCGGGACCGGAGGCGTTTCTCGTACTCCGCGACGATGGTCGGCGCCTCCTTGACGACGACCTCCAGATTCTCCGCGATCGTCGCGTGCTGCGCCATCAGGTCCTTCGCGAGGTCGGCCCCCTCGCGCGTTCGCATCTCGATGAGCTGATCGCAGGCCCGATCGAGGAGGGGCGCAAGCGCCGCGCGGTCACGCGCGTGCCGGTCCTCGTCGTCGATCGGCGGACGCAGCACCCCGGGCAGGTTCACGAGCGCCGCGAGGTCGATCGAGACGGCGTCGGACGACGCGGCCTTCGTGGCGCGGAGCTGCTCGACATAGCGGTCGAGCGCCTCGGTGTTGATCGCGAGCGCGGCGCCCTCGGTGGTATCGCTCACGGAGATCGAGAGGGTGACCGAGCCCCGATCGAGCCGACGGCGGAGGAGGACCTCGAATTCCGCCTCGAGCGCCTGGATCGACTCGGGCAGGCGCATGATCGCCTTGAAGTACTTGTTGTTGACGCTCTTGATCTCGACGGCGTATTCCACCCCGTCCACGCGGGCCGACGCGTCGCCGAAACCGGTCATGCTGCGGATCACGCTGTTGGCTCCTGTGCGCGCGGGGCGCCGCGGTCCTGTCCGATTCCGGGTGTCAGGGAGTCCCGCCGTCCTCGTCGCCGGAGGGGGCATCCTCCGTGGTCGTCTGGTCTTCCGGCTGGATCAGATCGTTGACCGGAGCGTCGGAGTTCTGCTCGGGCGGTTCTTCGCCGACCGGTTCATCCCCGACGACGGGTGCGTCCTCGCCCAGTTCCCGGATCGCCGTCCCCGGGGGGGGTGCCGAGCTCGGGCGGGCCGCGAAGTTCAGCACGATCGCGGTGACGAGGAAGAGGATGAAGATCGCGATGGTGACGAGGGTGAGGACATCGCCTGTCTTGGTGCCGAAGGCGGTCTGCCCGGCGCCGCCGCCCGCGCCGAAGGCGCCGCTGAGCCCGCCGCCCTGGGGGCGCTGGATCAGGATGAGCAGGATCATCGCGATGCAGACCAGCAGGAAGACGACGACCAGGCCGGTGACGAGATAGGGGCTGAGTGCGAGCGTCGGGATCATGGAACCTCACTTGATTCGGGCTGGGATCGTAGGCGGGGACGGCGCCGCGTCCGCGTCCTCACGCGCCCGACGCGGCGGCGGCTCGCAGGATGTCGAGGAAATCGCCCGCCTTGAGGGCGGCGCCCCCGATCAGGCCCCCGTCGATGTCGGGCTGGGCGAACAGCTCGGCCGCGTTGGAGGGCTTGCAGGACCCGCCGTACTGGATCCGGGTCGCGTCCGCGGTCTTCTGGTCGTAGAGGTTCGCGAGGACCTCGCGGATGGCGGCGTGCGCGGCCTGCGCGTCCTCGGCGCTCGCGGTCTTGCCGGTCCCGATCGCCCAGACGGGCTCGTAGGCGATGACAACATCCGCCATCTGGTCGGTCGAGACCCCCTCGAGTCCCTTGGTGAGCTGGTGCTTGTTGACCGCGTCGGTCTTGCCCGCCTCGCGTTGATCAAGGGTCTCCCCGATGCAGAGCACGGCGGTGAGGCCCGCCTCCAGCGCCGCGTGGGTCTTCTTGTTGATCAGCTCGTCGGACTCCCCGATCACATGCCGACGCTCGGAGTGCCCCAGCAGGACCGCGGTGCAGCCCACATCCTTGAGCATCGCGGCGGACACCTCACCGGTGAACGCCCCGCTGGGCTCGTGGTAGATGTCCTGCGCGGCGAGAGCGATCCCGCCGCCCGCTGCCTGCAGCACCTCGCCAACCTGGGCGAGGAACGGGAAAGGAGGACAGACGAACGCTTCGACGGCGTGGTCGGCGCCCGCGATGTCGGGGAACACATCCGCGACCGCACGGGCGAGGGCGGTGCCCGACTCGGTGTTGGTGTTCATCTTCCAATTGCCGCCGACGATTGGCTTTCTGGACGCTGTCATGATCGCTGAACTCCCCGGGTCGCATTCGACGGATCGCTGACGCGCCCGCCCTTCTGGTTGGAATCTGATCGGATCGGCTGCGCGGATCGCTCCGTTTTGGCACACCGAACCGGGCATGATACGGGGCGAGTCCGCCTCGAATCGGGTTCGGGAGGGTTCTTTCCGGGGCACACTCCCGTTACAGTGGGAAGTCGGCAACCCGCACGATCCGGGGAGGGTTGTCCGTGTCGATTCGATTCGTGAACCGGGCGTTCCGTGCCCGGCGGAGGAGATCATGCTTCAGACAACGCTGCTCCGGGGCGCTGCCCCGACGATGGTCCTGATCGCCTCGTGCGGTGCGCACGCGGGTGCGCCCCAGCCGTTCATCGAGCGGGGGATCGCGCGTGGGATCAATTACCCGATCGCGCTGGGCACCTTCCAGTTCGGGTCGGGGCTCGGGATGTTCGACATCGACGGGGACGGCGACCCCGACGCGCTGATCATCGGCGCCGTTGACGGCCGGGTCGGGCTCTATGAGAACGACGGCACGGGCCACTTCACGGACCGGTCGTACGACGCGGGGGCGCCCCGTCTCGCCCCGCACATGAACTACTCGGGCGTCTCGGCGGCGGACTATGACGGGGACGGGGATCTCGATATTTACCTGAGCCGGTACGGGGCGCCCAACATCCTCTACCGGAACGAAGGGAACTGGTCGTTCACGGATGTCTCGGCCGCATCCGGGCTCGATGACCCGGGGCACGCGGTGACCACCGTGTGGGCGGACTGCAACGCGGACGGGCTGCTCGATGTGTATGTCTGCAACAGGACGCTGACGAACGGGGACCCGACGGAGAACGGGTTCTACGAGAACAACGGGGACGGGACCTTCACGGAGAAGGCGGTCGCGGTGGGCATCCAGCGCGCGGGCGATCCCACGCTCGTCGCCGCATTCTTCGACTACGACGGGGACACCGATCCCGACCTCTATCTGGGAACCGACAAGGGCACGGGCCCCGATTTCACGAACCACTTGTTCCGCAACCTCGGCAGCGCCTTCCTGAATGTCACGGCGCAGACCGGGACGGAAGCGAACCTCGACTGCATGGGCATCGGCATCGGGGACATCGACCGGAACGGGTTCTACGACATGTTCCTGACCAACATCCCCACGGGCCACAAGCTGCTCATGGGCAACCCCGACGGGACCTTCACCGATCGCACGATGGAATCGGGCACGCAGACCCTCCGCTTCGGCTGGGGCACCGCGATGTTCGACGCGGACAACGACGGGCTCGAGGACATCTACATCTGCCACGCGAATGACCGGAACTCGTTCTACCACAACACGGGCTCGTTCCCGATGCAGGACATCGCGCTCGGGCTGAACATCGCGACGACCGGCACGAGCTACTGCGTCTCGACCGCGGATATCGACGGGGACGGGGACCTCGACCTGCTCGTCGGGAAGCAGTCCGATCGCGCGCAGCTCTACATCAACAACAACGAATCGAACGGCGGATCGTGGGCCGCGTTCGATGTCGTCGGGCAGGGGAGCAACCGGTTCGCCGTGGGCGCGACGGTGAAGGTGAAGACCGACGCGGCGTTGCCCGCCCACCGGCGCGAGGTCCGCGCGGGGCATCACTACAAGGCGCAGGACCCGACCACGCTGCACTTCGGGCTCGGCTCGTTCACGACGATGGACAAAGCGACCATCGCCTGGCCCAACAACGGCGCGACGCGCATCCTCGACGATTACCCCGCGAACACGCGCTGGACGGTCTACCCCCCTGAGCGTCTGGGGGACCTCGATCTCGATGGGGATGTCGACCAGGCGGACCGCGTCGCGGTGCTCGACCGTTTCGTGACCACCAATGGGCGCACGCCCGAGCCCGTTGCGCCGGGCATCGAGATGCTGGACGCGGACGGCGACGCGGACTTCGACGAGGACGATGTGCTCCTGATCGGAGCGCCCTGCCCCTCGGATGTCGCGTCCCCGGTCGGCGTGCTCGACCTTGGCGATGTCAACGGCTTCATCGGCGCGTTCATCACGCAGGATCCGCTCGCGGATCTGACCGGTGAGGGCGTGTTCGACCTCGCCGACCTGCAACTCTTCGTGAGCGGGTTCACGGGCGGGTGCGGCTGAACGACCGGTCCGAAAGGGCAAAGGAAAGCCCCCGCGCATGCCGGGGGCTTTTTTCTGTTGGGTCTGCCTAGGGACCGAGGCTCGCGGGGTTATCCCTTGGGGCCCGCGGCGCGCACCTCGTCGCTGATCTGGAACTTCTGCTCGTTCTCCCTGAACCGAGCGGCGAGCGCGTGCGCTTGCTTCTCATATGCGTCCTTGTCCGCCCAGGCGTCGACGGGGTGGAGAACGCCCGCCGGCACGCCGCGTGCATGACGGGGGACCGCGAGCCCGAAGACCGGGTCGGGGTCGTAATCCTCCCGCGCGAGCGTCCCGTCGAGGATGCCGGTGACCATGGCGCGGGTGAACCCGAGTTCCATGCGGTGCCCGTCGCCATAGGCGCCGCCTGTCCACCCGGTGTTGAGGAGCCAGACATTCGCCTTGTACTTCTTGATCCGGTCGGCGAGCATCTGGGCGTACTCGCTGGGACGGCGCGGGAGGAAGGGCCCTCCGAAGCAGGGGCTGAAGTTGGGCTGGGGCTCGGTGACGCCCGCCTCGGTACCCGCGAGCTTGGAGGTGTACCCGTTGATGAAGTAGTACATCGCCTGCTCGGGGCTGAGCTTCGCGACAGGGGGCAGCACGCCGAACGCATCGGCGGTGAGGAAGATGATGTTCTTGGGATGCCCGCCGACGCTGGGGATGGTCGCGCCGGGGATGAAATCGACGGGATAGGTGACGCGGGTGTTCTCCGTGATCGACCCGTCGTCGTAATCGGGCTCGCGCGTCTTCGGATCGACGACGGTGTTCTCGAGGACGGACCCGAAGTGGATCGCGTTCCAGATCTGGGGCTCGCCCGCTTCGCTGAGGCGGATGCACTTCGCGTAGCAGCCTCCCTCGAAGTTGAAGACGCCGTTGGGCCCCCACCCGTGCTCGTCGTCACCGATGAGGGAGCGGGCGGGATCCGCGGAGAGCGTGGTTTTGCCCGTTCCGGAGAGCCCGAAGAAGAGCGCGACATTGGTCGGGTCGCTCCGGTCGATGTTCGCGGAGCAGTGCATGGGGAAGACCCCCTGCTCGGGCATGTCGAAGTTCATCGCGTAGAAGATGCTCTTCTTCATCTCGCCCGCGTACTCGGTGCCCAGGATGACGACGGTCTTTCTCTCGAGGCTTTGCGCCACAAGCACCGGGCTGTTCACGCCGAAGCGCGCCTGTTCTTCCTTGGTCAGGCGACGCCGACCCGCGTTGATGACGGTCCAGTCGTGCCTCCACGGGAGCCCGCTCGGGTCGCTCGCGCTGCCCGGCTCGATGAACAGCGTCTGGGCGAACAACGCGTGCCAGGCCTGCTCGGTAATGACCCGGACCCCGAGCCGGTGATCGACATCGGCGCCCGCCCAGCCCTCGAACACGAAACGGTCTTCGGCTCCCGAGAGGTGCTCGCTCGCGATCGCGAGCGCATCGGCGAACCGCTCAGGGGTCATGGGCTTGTTGACGCTGCCCCACCAGATCTTGTCGTGAATCGCCGGGGTGTCCTCGAGATACTTGTCGTTGGGGCTCCGACCCGTCCTGTCCCCGGTCTTGCAGACAAGGGCGCCGTTGCTCGCCAGCGTGCCCTCCCCGTTCGCCAGCGCACGCTCCACAAGCTCCGCGGTGGACAGGTTCGTGTGCGTTCGCTCGGTCGTCAGGTCGAGCGCCGGTGTGCCGATGCTGGTCATGGACTCATCTCCTGCGAATTTGGACCGGGTTCGCGATGCCCCCGGCCCAACCCCCTATTCGAGGGTTCCGTACTGGGCCGATACAACCCTATCGACCGGATCGCCTGTTTCGATCAACCCGTTGCCTCGGGCTTGTGAAGCCGCTACCGTCATGGCTCGATGGCGGCCGTAGCTCAGTGGTAGAGCACCTGGTTGTGGTCCAGGATGTCGCGGGTTCGAACCCCGTCGGTCGCCCTTCTTTCTCCCCACATCTGGCCCCGATTCGCAGACTTGGATGCGCAATCGGTCCGTTCAGAATCCGAGTCGACGGGCGATCTGCATCGCGGACGATCCGTACCCACCCCCGAACAGGGCGGCGTGCACGAGCAGCGGGTAGAGATTGTAGAGATCCCGACGCGTCTCCCAGAATCCCTCTCGGATTCCCAGGGCCTCCTCGTAGGCGCGATAGAACGCGTTCCCGAAGCACCCCATCAGGTCGATGAACGCGAGTTCGATCTCGGGGTCGGCGTACGAAATCGCGGGATCGATCACGCCCGCGACAGCGCCGCTTTTCCAGAGGACATTGCCAGACCAGAGATCGCCGTGCACGAGCGCCGGACGATCGGGGCCTTCGCCGATCAGGTCTTCGACACGCCCCGCGAGCGCTTCGAGTCGTGCGGCGTCCTCTGGTCCGATGCCGCGACGATCGCGTGCCAGTCTGGTCATCGGGAGGAGCCGCCTTTCGGCGAAGAAGCGGGGCCAGGCGTCCATCCACGCGTTTTCCTGTGCCAAGGAGCCGATCAGGGTGTCCCGCGGATATCCGAACGCGGGCGCCGAGCAGGCATGTAACGAGGCGAGCTGGCGAGCGAACGCGGCACCCCCCTCATCGGAGCGGATGCCGTCGTTCTCGATGTGCTCGATGACAAGAAGGTCGGGATCATCCAGGAGGACCGCGGGTGTGCGCACGGTGCGCGTCTCGGCGAGATCGCGGAGCATGGCGCCCTCGATGTCGAGGGAGGGAGCGGGTCCGCCGTCCCGCTTGACAACCACCGAGGTCCCGTCTTCGAGGGTCACGCGGAGCACATCCGCGATGCACCCTCCCGAGAGCGGCGTTGAGCCAGCGGGCGGCGAGCCGGCGGCCTCGCGGATCCGTTCGCAGCAAGCGTCATCGAGCATCACCGATCCTCCGGGGGGGACAGGCCGTACGGAGCAGACAGCGCGGCGAACATGGGTTCAGCGGGGAAAGAGGGGCATTGGGCGTTCTCGTCCCCTAGACTCGCGTCCCGGGTTGATCCGGGAGGCGTGTTCGGCCGATGGAACCCTACACGCGACGGTGCAGCGGAGCAGCGAATGACCGACCACGACCCAAACGAGACCGCGGCGAGCGAGGCGGCAGCGACCCCCGACGACGGGGCGCGGGTGTCGAACATCAACCGCCCCTGGCTCATCCGGATCGTCATCATCACCACCTGCCTGCTGGGCTACGCCGGGTGGAGCCTGTACGACGCGTATGTCGCGTATCCCGAGCGGGGCGAGGCGTACTCGAGCTGGGCGGAATGGCAGTACCTGTCGCTCGCGATCGAGGCGGACCGGACCGAATCGCCCGGCGTGCTGCGGCGTGAGGGCGCCGTGTCGGATCCGCAGGCGGAGCTCGCCGAGCTCAAGGCGAACCGGGCGGATAACGAATCCGCGATGCAGGGCGGGTCGCGCCAGAAGCGTGCGGAAATGGAGATCGCGCGCGAGAACTGGCTCAACTCCCTCACGATGATCGGCAGGCTGCATCCCGCGTACACGAATTTCTATCGCAACCCGGATGAAGAGGCCGCCGAGCAGCTCGCGGCTCTTGAAGACACTGCGGCGAACAGCGAGGCGATCGCGGCGCTGCGTTCGCAACTGGAGCCCGTTTCGCCTCGCGATCGGTTCAACCAGCTGAACACGCGTTGGAGCACGGAGTCTCCCCCCGGACCGCTCCGCTCGTACGACATCCCTGTCAACAAGATCCAGGCGGTGATCTGTGTGGGCTTCGCGGTCTACCTGCTCAGCCTGTTCTTCCGCGTCGCGACACGGACCTACCGGTGGGACCCCGAAACGAACGCGCTCACGCTTCCCAGCGGGGAGACGATCACGCCCGGGGATCTCGAGGATGTCGACAAGCGCAAGTGGGATAAGTTCATCGTCTTCCTGAAGGTCAAGGACTCCCACAGCCAGCTCGGAGGGCAGGAGATCCGGTTCGACACCTACCGGCACGGCCGCGTGGAGAACTGGATTCTCCAGATGGAGAAGGCCGCGTTCCCGGACCGGGTGACCGACTCGGCGGGCGAGGACGCGGAAGCGCCGACCGCCGAGCAGGCGGCGGCGAGCTGAAATCGGAAGTCCCGGATTCCGGACCCGTTCCCGGGAAGGCGATCCGGTGCGCCGCCCGAGCGGAGACTCCATGCTGCTGACGGCGGGCATCCTGACGACGATCGGCGCGCTGCTCGGGGTGGTGCTCACCCTGCTGACGCTCCCCGGCATCTGGCTGATGCTGCTCGTCGCGATGCTGTGCACCTGGTGGCAGCCCGATCTGTATTCGCTCTGGACGCTCGCGGCCGTCGCGATCATCGCGCTGGGCGCGGAGATCGCGGAGGGGCTGAGCTCCGCGGCGGGCTCGGCGAAGACGGGCGGCAGCAAGGCGGGCATCGCGGGCGCACTCGTGGGCTCGCTGGTCGGCCTCGTCGCGGGCACGGTGTTCCTGGTGTTCATCCCGCTGATCGGCTCGATCATCGGGGCGGTCGTGGGCGCGGGGGTGGGCGCGGTGATCGCGGAGCGCGGGATCGCGAAGCGCCCGTGGGGTGAGTCGTTCCGCTCCGGGAAGGGGGCCGCGGTGGGCCGGGCCCTCTCGACAATCATCAAGGGCGGTTTCGCGGTCGTCGCGGCGTTGGTGCTGATCGTGGGCGCGTTCGTGAACTGACCGCCCGCGGGGAGCGCACGAAAAGTCCCCGTGCATTAGGCTGCGGGAAAGGGAAGAGCCCCTTGTGTGAGAGGACGAGATGCCCGCCGAGACCGTGTCTTCGATGACCGACGCCTCCGCCCCCCCCACCCCGACTTCTGTGAAGCACTTCGTGCTCGACACGAATGTGCTGCTTCACAATCCGAACGCGTTGTTCGTCTTCCAGGACAACCATGTGATCATCCCGTACCCGGTGATCGAAGAACTGGACAAGATGAAGCGGCGCGACGACGACATCGGACGCAATGCGCGCGCCGCGATCCGGCACCTCGATGTGCTCCGCCGCGCCGGCAAGCTCACCGACGGCGTGGACTGGGGCGGGATCCCCGTGATCGCGGCCCGCGGGTTCGGGGGCGGCCCCGACGGTCGGACGGGCAGCGTGCGCATCGATGTGGTCGAGCACGAGCGCCCCCCGGTGATCGCGGAGGAGAGCCCCGACAACCGGATCATCGCGGTGGCGCACGACCTGAAGCGCCAGGGCCTCCCCGCGGTGTTCGTCAGCAAGGACCTGAGCGCGCGCATCAAGAGCGACACGCTCGGGATCAAGACCGAGGACTTCGAGAACCAGAAGGTCGACGCGGATCGGCTGTACACGGGGTACAGCGAGGTCAACACCCCCCGGGTGCTGATCGATGAGCTCTACGCGGACCGCATGCTCCCCGTCGAGCGGTACCTCGAGCAGGCGACGGTGTACGAGGCGAACGATCCGCCGCCGCACGAGCCCCAGCCCAACGAGTTCGTGCTGATGCACGACAACGAGGACGCGAGCCACACCGGTCTCGGGCGTCGTCTCGCGGACACGGACCACCTGATCCCCGTGACGGGGCAGAAGAAGCCCACCTTCGGGATCATCGCGCGCAATGTGCAGCAGACGATGGCGCTCGACCTGCTGATGGACGACGAGGTGCGCCTCGTGACCCTGCTGGGCTCAGCCGGCACCGGCAAGACGCTGCTCGCGATCGCGGCGGGGATGGCGAAGGTCTTCGGGGAAGAGCGCTACGACAAGCTGCTGGTGGCGCGTCCGATCATGCCGATGGGGCGCGACATCGGGTACCTGCCTGGCGATAAGGACGAGAAGCTGGGCGCGTGGATGCAGCCCATCTTCGACAACCTGACCTATCTGCTCAGCACGCGGGGGAGCCCCAACCAGAGCCCGGAGAGCCGGAGCCCCGAGCACCACATCAACAAGCTCATGGCGGACGGGAAGCTCGTGCTCGAGCCGCTGACCTACATCCGGGGTCGGTCGATCCCCCATCAGTTCATGATCGTGGACGAGGCGCAGAACCTGACGCCGCACGAGGTGAAGACGATCGTGAGCCGCGTGGGCGAGGGCACGAAGATCGTGCTCACGGGCGATATCGGGCAGATCGACAACCCGTACCTGGACAATTCATCCAACGGCCTTTCGTACACCGTCGAGAAGATGAAAGGCCTGGGCGTCGTCGGGCACATCACGCTCGCGAAGAGCGAGCGGAGCGAGCTGGCGAGCCTCGCGGCGGACCGGTTGTAACGGGCGATCCCGGGTCAGGGCGTCCCGGCGGACGAGGTCGAAGACCCCGTGCGCTCGTTGAGGCTCCGCAGGCGCGACTCGATGAGAAACCGCTGGCGCTCGAAGTACTCGCGCCATTGCGTGTCGGTCTCCGCGAGCAGGGCGCGCTTGACGCGCTCGAGGTCTTCGTACTGCGCGGTGGCGAGCAGGTCGGCGGATTTGATCGCGCCGCGGAGCGCCGGGAGATAGCTGGGCTGGATGCGCAGCGCCTCGTGGAAGAGGTCCATCGCCTCGCTCGCGTAGCCGCCCTGGAGATAGGCGATGCCGGCGTTGGTCGGGGGACGCGGGTCGGTCGGGTCGAGGACGCCCGCCTGGACGAAGTGGTTGATCGCGCGCCCCAGATCGCCTTCCTGGTTGCGCTCGAGATAGAGCAGGCCCAGGTTGTTCCAGGTGTCGTGGTAGCGGGCGGAATAATCGAGCGCCTCCTGGTAGAGTTCGATCGCACGATCGCGGTCTCCCCGCAAGCGGGCGCGGTCGCCCTGCTCGGTCAGGCGGGCGGCGATCGCCTCGCGGTCGATGCCGTCGCGGACCTGCTGCTCGGCCTGTTTCCTGGCGGAGGCCGAGCAGGCGGGCAGACCGGCGAGCAGCGCGACCGACAACGCGGCGAGCGAGCAGGAGAGGGCGGTGCGGGATCGGGTGGTCATTGCTCTGGTATCCGTCCTGGTCTTCGTCGCGGTTCCCGCGGGGGCGGGTCTGTGACGGGTGTCATTCAGGGTTGACTGTTGCGCTCGAATCGCTCGAACTTGATGTCCATCTGCCATTTGTCGGGGCGTGGGCGGAGCCGGAGCCCACCGATGCGTGTGCCGGGCACCTGCTCGGTCGCGGCTCGCGCGAAGGCGAGCAGCGGCTCGAGCGTGGGCTCCTCGATCTCGTAGTCGTAGGTCACCTGGGTTACGCCGGGGATCCCGGAGGGGGGCGTGCGCCGGTCCGCGAACTCGAGCGCCTCGCTCAGCCCGACCTGCTGGGCGATCTCCTCCATCTTGGAGCGGAACCCGGGGTAGGGGTCGTTCACGGCATCGGCGTCGGGGTCCGCGGCCTGCTCCATCGCTTTCAGTTCCGCGAGCATCGAGGCGATCGCGTCGCGCTGCGAGACCCGGCTGTCCAGATCGTCGGAGGCTTGGCGTGCCTCGCACGAGGCGAAGCCCAGCACGGCGCACGCGACCACGAAGAACAGGCCCGCGAACACCACCAGGTGGCTGGGGCGGTTCCGCCTCGACGCGGCGTCCGCGGACACCGCGAGGTCGTACCGGTCGTCGGCGCTCAGGCGTCGGTCGCTCACGAGTCGCTCCCCCCCGGCGCGTCCGCCCAGGTCCCCGTTCCGTTGACGCGGATCCGCTCCCGATCGGGCCTGGGGTTGAACGAGTTCCACTCGATGCGGGACCCGCCGATGTTGCTCAGCGCGTCGACGAGATCCTCGTAGGCCCGCGTGTCCTTGACCTTTACCACGAAGGAGACCGCGAACCCGCTGATGTCGATCGATTCGAGTTCGTACTCGGGGTTGCCCAGCACGAGCGCGAGCGTCTCGAGCTCGCGCAGCACGGGCTTGGGCGCCGGGATCGTCACGGGCGCCGGGCCCCGCTGCGCGTCGAGAAGCTCGCGGAGCTTCATCGTCGGATAGGGATCGCCCGCGAGTTCGGGTGCCCCCGCCTCGAGCAGGGCCCGCTGGTTGGCGCGAACCTCGAGGAGCCTCGCCTGCGCGGCACCCCGCTGCTGCCAGAACTCGAAAGCAACCGCGCCGATCGCGGCGGACGCGACCAGCAGCAGGATCGCGATCCAGTGATACATCGCGCGGTGCACACGACCCGGTCGGTTCGAGAGGCTCGAGAGCCGCGCACCGGGGCGTTCGAGCGCCCGAGGCTCATCGTCGAGCCGCTCCGCGAGACGCTGCATCGTCAGCCCGATCGGATCGGCGTCGTCGATCACATCGACCGTCGCCTCGGGCGCGGCGCGGCGGAGCGCCGAGGCGATCTGCGCCGGCGCCATCCCCGTGTCGGACGCGTCCCCGTCGCGCGCCATGGGGCCGATCCAGGTGATCCGGCTTGGGAACGAACCGAACTGGGCGGCCCACGCCAACCACTCGGCCGCGAGCCTGCCCCCCAGGGCCGATTCGACGGCGCCCTCCACGCCACCCGGCGGGGTCTGCCCGTCTTCGAGCAGGAGGGCGTTCGCGGCGCCCGCGGAGCCGATCCGGGTCCGGAACGATCCCGCCGCGACGGGGGCCCCGTCGCGGCTCCACGACCAGGCGACGCGTTCTCCCGGGACGCAGAGCACCGTCGCGATCAGGGGCGAGTTCTCGGCGACGACACGGTCTGCGGAACTCGACCCCGTCCGCGGCGCGAACGCGAGCGCCATCGCCTGCCAGAGCGTGACGCAGCCTTCGACCTGCACACCCGCTTCGTCGAGCGCGTCGATGAACCGGCGCGCCGCGACCTCGGGGACCGCGAGCACCGCGGCGCGTCCCTCCGCGACCACGGCGCCCCCGCCGTTCTCACCGATGGTCTGGTAGCCCAACTCATTGGGAAGATCGGGGAAACGCCCGGCGCCCTCGCCCGCGGCTTCGCCGAAGCCGTCATCGTCCCCCGCGGCGCCCCCGTCGCGTTCGATGACCGCGCGGAGCATGCCCGGCTCGGCGGCCGCGGAGGCGGGCACCCACGAGCACACCGCGCCGTCGAGATCCAGGCAGACCCGATCGAGCGATCGCCCGCCCAGGCGGCTGTCGAGCCGCTCGGCGATCCACGCCGCGGCGTTCGCGGCGTCTCCTGTTCCCGTCGGATCGAACTCGCCTCGCGGCGCGTCCCACGCGTCGTCGGTCGAGCGTCCGACGAGGCGGACGCGCGACAGCAACGCCCCGCGGTCCTCTCTCTGGATGTAGCAGACTCGTGCGCTCACGGTGTTCGTGCTTCCTGCGATCCGTCCCGCGGGAGACGGTCAGTTGTCCTCGCCTCGCTCGTCGCGACGCTGGCGGCGGAGCTCCTGCCGCTGCCGGGCCCGCTCGCGCGCCGCCTCGCGGAGCGCCTCGTAATCGATGGTCCCGTCCTCGCGGCGGAAATCATCGGGGTTCACGGGGGGGATCTGCTCGGGCTCGGCGAAGGCGCCCCCGCTCGCGGCGGCGGCCGCGTCGCGCGCCGAAGGCTCGCGCTTGGGGGCCACCGAGGCGACGCTGGTCGTCACCGCGGCGCCGGAGCGCGGCGCCCGCTCGACGCGGCGCTCGGCGCCGTTCTCGACGAGCACGACGGACTCGCGGTTCACGCTCCTGATCTCGACGGTCGGGGGCGATCCGCTGTCGCCGTCCGGGAGGGCGAGCGTCGCCTTGTCCCCGGCGCCCATCACGCGCTGCGACCCCCCCGCCGAGACCAACGCGAGCAGGCGGTCCCCGATCGCGATCGTCCCGAGGAAACGCGTCTTGCCTTCCGCGGCGACCGGTTTGTCGGTTCCCTTTCCGGTCCCCTGACCACCGGCGCCGGGAGGAGGGGCGATCGTGGGGTGGTTCGCGATGCTCGCCAGCGCTCCCTGGATCAGTTGCAGGTCGACGGGGAGTTCATCGACCGTCTGCTCGTTGGACGATCGGCGGTCCATGATGTCCCGGTACATCTCCTCCGCCTTGGCCTCGACCTGTTCGAACGGCACCTCGTCGGGCGCCGTGGCGCCCTGGAAGGGCAGACCGATCACCACCGCGCCGGCCGCGCCCGCGGCGAACACGACCGTCACCAACTGGCTCACGAGCCGGACGCGTCTCGCCCGCGGTTTGCTGATCATGTCGTCGGCCATCGACTCCGCTCCTTCGGAGGCTCCCGCCTGCTCGCGGTGACTTTACTCTACCGGCAACGGCTCATCCAAGTTGACCGATTCCCAACTGAGGAAAGGCGGGGGCTGTTCGAAGGTGTTCGCGCCCGAGATCGCGGTGTCCCCCAGCAGCAGCAGCCCCCGGTAGCGCGAGATCAACGGACGCCCGAGCATGGGCGGGCCCAGCAGATCGACCCGGAACGACCACAGCTCGGGGGTCACCGTCAGGAATCGGCTCAGCGTCGATCGGTCCTCCGCCTCGATGCTCGCCTCGGTAGCGAGATTCGCCAGCGTCTGCAACGCGAGGGGTTCCCCGCTCTGCGATGCGTCGATCAACGCGTTCTCGTACCGGTCGGCCCCCAGCGAGTCCCCCAGGACGGCCTGAACGATCGCCGTGAGCACCTCGGGGCTCGCGGTGTTCACATCCACCGCCTGTGGGCCCACGGCGCGGGTGCGCTGCCGGTACGCCTCCCCCGTGCCGACCAGACCCTGCAGGATCTGCACCGCGAGCGTTGCGTCGGCCCGGTCCTGCTCGCGGACCGCTGTCGGGCGCGCAAGCAGGGTGCCCTGCCCCCTGAAGAGGTAGATCTCGATCGTGCTGCCGTCCCCCGGGTCGATGGTCAACGCCAGACCGTCGGGCTCGAGCATCTGCTCGATCTCTCGCGGCTGGGCGGTCGGGGTCTTGAGCCAGGCCTCCATGACCGCTTGGATGCTCCGGGAGCCGTGGTGCTCCTGGTAGGCCCGCA
>MDTG01354558.1_pt1 | contig 31951 bp, 34 predicted proteins | sample 811421 | NCBI WGS metagenome assembly MDTG01 (sample SAMN05326645, study PRJNA326480) | marine metagenome | isolation source: seawater | place: Pacific Ocean: South East | collected 2011
AAAAAAATTTTAACCGAATACTTATAATTTTATGTTATGAAAAAAACTTTATGTGTAATACTTGCAAGAGGTGGTTCCAAAGGAATACCAAAAAAAAATATCTTTGAAATATGTGGACACCCTTTGATTAGTTATAGTATTGAAGCTGCAAAAAATTCAACTTTTATTAATGATATAGTTGTTTCAACAGATGATAAAGAAATTGCAAAAATTGCAAAATTATATGGAGCCAAAGTACCATTTTTAAGATCAAAATTTTTAGCAAATGACAAAACACCATCGGTTGATGCTCTATATGATTGTGTCTTAAAAACAGAAAAAAAATTTAATAAAAAATATGATTTCATAATTGAACTTCCATGTGTGAGTCCTTTAAGAGATCATTCAGACGTTGATAAAGTTCTTAAAATTCTAACAACAAAAAAATATGATTCTGTAATAAGTTATGTAAATACTGGTGAAAAACATCCAACTAGACTTAAAAGAATAAAAAAAAATGTTGTTACAAACTTTTGCAAAGAATATCCCGAGCCAGACATAGGTTCGAGAAGACAAGATTTTGAATCCTGCTTTATTAGAAATGGAGCCATATATGCAATGACTAGAAATTGTATAATAAATTTAAAAAGTAGAAATGGTAAAAAATCTTATCCATTTATTATGCCTCAAAAAAAATCTATAAATATTGATGAAAGATTTGACCTAGATCTAGCTTCTTTATTAATTGAAAAAGGATATTGTGCAAATAAACCTCAAAAAGTTTTTGACTTAAAGAAAAATATAAAATTTTACTCAAGCAAAAGAAATAAAAATTTATTAATTAGTGCTCCAACTTTTTTTTTGGATAAAGAACTAAATAAATTAAAAGATAAATTTAATTGTACTATAGTTAATAATTTAGACAAAAAAAATATAATAAATAACTTAAATGATAAGGATGCTTGGTTATGTCATCCAAGTCCAGACTTTTTTATAGATAAAAAAATTCTTAAAAATAATAAATCTCTGAAAGTAATTGCCACACCTTCTACTGGAACTACACATATAGATTTAAATTATTGTAAGGAAAAAAATATTAAAGTATTTCCTATCACTGTTTCAAAAAAATTTAATGAAATAAAAGCATCTTCAGAATTTACCTTTTTACTTTGCTTGTTAGGTTTTAAAAAAATCTTTAAAGCGATTAATGAAGTAAAAAAAGGGAACTGGAGAAATATTGAAAGAAGTATCAGAGGAAACGAAATTATAGGAAAAAAAATAGGAATATTTGGATATGGAAGAATAGGAAAAAATTTAGCAAAATATTTTTTAACTTTTGGAGCTAAAGTAAATATTTATGACCCATTTAAAAAAATTAAGAATAAGTACAAAACTAATATAAATAATATTTTAAAAAATTCTGATTTAATAATTGTTTGTATTTCATATAGTAAAAAAAATCACAATTTTGTTGATAAAAATTTTTTATATAAAATGAAAAAAAATTCTATATTTATTAATACTTCAAGAGGCGAGGTTATAGATGAAAAGGCCCTTATTAGCGTATTATCATCTAAAAGAATTTCTTGTGCTCTTGTTGATGTTGTTAAAAATGAGCAAAATTTAACTACTAGAGGTAATGATTTATTGAATTATGCAAAAAAAAACAATAATTTAATAATTACACCACATATGGCCGGATTAACCTTCGAGTCAGAAAAAAAAGCTTTTTTAATTTCGTCTGAAAATATACTTAAATATTTTAAAATATGAAAAATAATTTAAAAAGTCCTGATGTTTCAATAATTGTGTGTACGTACAACCATGCAAAATGGATTGAAAGATGCTTAAGAAGTCTTCTGAACCAAGATTTTGTAAAAAAAGATGAATATGAGGTAATTATTATTGATGATGCTTCTAAGGATTATACTCAAAAAGTATTAAAAAATTTTAAATTTGAAAATTTTAGATTTTATAAAAATAAAAAAAATTTAGGACTACCAGAGTCTTTAAATAAAGCTATTAAGTTATCATTAGGAAAATATATAGTAAGAGTAGATTCCGACGACTATGTAAGAAGAAATTTCATATATCTTACTAAACTATTTTTAAATTTAAATAGAGAATACCAAGCTGTTGCGGTAGATTATTATAAGGTTGATGATAATGAACAATTTATATCAAAAAATTCATGCATAAAAAATGAAATTGCTTGTGGTATCATGTTTAGGAAAGAATGTTTATTTGATATAGGATTATATAATCCAAAGTTTAAAATGAGAGAAGGCCATGAAATGAAAATAAGATTTGAAAAAAAACATAAAATTGGACACTTAAATTTGCCACTTTATAAGTATAGATTTCATGGAAAAAATAGAACAAAAAATTTAAAAGTATTAGGTAAATACGATAAAAAATTAAAAATATGATATTTATTTCAGAAATAGGAATGAACTATAATGGAAATTTTAGTTTAATTTATGAATTGATACGTCAATCAAAATTTTCTGGTGCAACAGTATGTAAATTTCAACTTGGATGGAGAGATCAGCCTGGAGAGATAAATCAACTTGATATTGAAAAGATAAATCAAATAATTGAATGGTGTGAATATTTTGCAGTAGAACCAATGTTTTCAATAATTAGCGAAAACGCATATGATTTATTTAAACAAACTAAATTAAATAAAATAAAAATAGCTTCTAGATCATTGAAGTATGATTTTAAAATGGTAGAAAAAATTGTAAATGAAAATCAAGATAAAGAAATTTATATGTCTCTTGGTATGTGGGACAAAAAGGAAAAGCCATTTAATAATAAGAATATCAAATATTTGTATTGTATTTCTAAGTATCCAACTTTTATTAAAGATTTAGCAAATTTTCCAAAAGAATTTTCTGATAAAGATCTTATTGGTTACAGTGATCATACTATAGGAATAGAGACTTGTTTAATTGCTATATCTAGAGGAGCAAAAGTTATAGAAAAGCATTTTACATTAGATAAATCAAATACAACTATAAGAGACCATGCTCTATCTGCTACTCCTGAAGAATTTAGAATATTAGTAAATATTGGAACTGAAATATCAAAGAGAATAAGTATTGGTATATAGGCATTTTTATGTTGGATAACTTATCAGATATTGCCAATTCTAGATCTATCAATTTAATCCAAAGAATTAAAAGTTTTATTTATCTAAAATTTCACAAAGTAAAATTTGGTAGAAATACCTACGTAAAAAAAAATTTTGAAATTAGAAAAACTGATAATTCAGAAATAACAATAGGCAGCAATTGCATTATACAAGACTATGTTTATTTCCTTTTGACAAAACCAAGACCTAGTCTAATTATTGGAGATAATGTATCTATAGGTAGGTCAACAATTATTGCTATAAAAGATCGTCTTGTAATTGGAGAAAATACTGAAATTTCTGCAAATGTTTTTATTTGTGACCAATCTCATGGAATAAGTAAAGATAAACTTATTACAGATCAAATATCCATTATAGAACCTGTCGAAATAGGAAGTGATTGTTGGATTGGAACTAATGCAGTTATTTTAAAAGGAGTTAAAGTTGGCAAAGGATCTGTGATTGGTGCTAATTCTCTAGTAAATACAAACATTCCAGAATACCAAATTTGGGGAGGAAATCCCGCAAAATTTATTAGAAATAGATAAGATTAATTTTTTAAATTAATTAATTTTTTTTTAAATCTAAGAAAAATCTAAAAATTTTTGAATTATAATAATTTTTATAACCATGATATATAAATTCATCAGAGCCTTCAATTTTTGTATCTATTACACCTTTTTCTAAAAAGTTTAAATTATATAATGGCTCGTCAAAATGAGTTCTTAAAAATAGATTAATGGTATATCCATTATTCCATCTAAATTTATATACACCTCCATAACTATTTATTTCATTTAAATATTCAGACCAATTTTTACTTTCTAGTTTTTTTATATCATATATATCGAAACTTCCACATGACCAATCTAACTTATTAATTATTTTATCATCTTTATCAGATAGTGATTCTTTTATATTTTTATCTTTTGGAGAAATATTATTTTTAATAATATAACTTTTAAAAAAATCCCATAAATTTTCAGTAACTGCAAATGCATTATGGTTTCTTTTTAATTTTGATGTAAACCCTGTAACTGCGGGATATTTTTCTAAATATTTAAATAAATCATAATCAATTTTTTTCTTAAAATAAATATCATCATCAAAAAACATCAATGAATCATATTTTTTTAATTCTTTCCCTATGCAACCAATATTTCCATAACTATTAATGTTTGTAAGAAAATGACACATGTGCAAAAAACCTAATCTTTTTTTTGTGAAAGCTCTTTTTACATAGTCGTGATAAGTTCTATTATAGTAAAGATCCTTTTCATCAATATTTTTTGGAATTTTTGGATTTATTTCAATAAAATAGATATTTTTGTCTATATTTTTATTAATATGTTTTTTTAAATTATCATCAATTATTTTTCCAAAAGTATGAATATAGATTGGGTATCTGAATTTATTATTCCAATTTTTATAAAAAAAAACTAAGCGTTTTTGAAATAATATTAACTCTTGCAACTAGCATAACTATTGCACCATTAGATCTTTTTTCTGTCATTTTTTTTGATTAATTATTTATATAAATATTTAATATAAAGTATATAAAACACATAAAACAAAATACAACATACAAATATTTACATGAAAATTTTAGGACTGATACCGTCTAGACTTGGCTCAACCAGATTGAAAAAAAAACCTCTTCTAGAAATAGGTGGTATTCCAATAGTAATTCACACATATAAAAGAGCAAAGCTTTCAAAAAAACTAGATGAACTGTTTATCTGTTGTGACGATATAAGAATAAAGAGAGTATGTGATTATTATGGAGCTAAATCAATACTTACCTCTAAAAAACATAAAAATGGCACTGAAAGAATTGGAGAAGGATATTTAAAATTAAAAAAAAGATTTGACTTAATAATAGATATTCAAGGAGATGAACCATTGCTTAAGCCAAATCACATCGATCAAGTAATTGAGTTTCATAAAAAAAATTTAAAATCCGATATTATATTACCTTCAATAAAATCTACTAAAAAAAGTGGAAAAAATGTTGTTAAAGTTATAAAAAGTGCTTCTAATAAAGTTTTATATCTATCAAGAAAAAATCTCCCGTTTGAGTTTAAAAAGCAAAATAGATCATATTATAAACACTTATCAATAATTTCATTCAAGCCCTCATCTCTTTTAAAATTTTGTAATTCAAAAGAAACTTTTTTAGAAAGTATAGAAGGAGTTGAACTTTTAAGAGCTTTAGAACTAGATATGCATATTCAAACAGTATCACTAAAAGGGAGCAGTTTCTCTGTGGATGTTAAAAAAGATTTTATAAAAGCAAAAAAATATATTTTACAAGATAAGCTTTTTAAAAAATATATTATAAATGAAAAGTGATTATTTAAATAAAATTGTTAGCAATTTTAAATTTAGTATTAAAAATTATGACAGTTACTCAGCAAGTAAATATTGGAAAAAAAGTATAAACAAAAAAAAAAAACTTTTTAATTCAAAAAGCCTAAAAAACTTTAGAAAAAATGGTCTAGCTAATAATATTGATGATTTTTACATTAATAAAAAAAAATCTGAATTATTATTTAAAAATTTAAGAAAGAAATGTGGTGACAAGTTTATTTTAAATTTGTTAGAAAAAAAGAATTTTGGTAATGCAAAAAAAATATTTAAATTTAAAAATAAATTTTTTTCCCCAACAGATTTATTCATTATAAAATATATTTATGAATTAAAGAAATATATAAATTTTAAAAAAATTAATGTAATATGTGAAATAGGACAAGGATTTGGCCTATTAGCAAGTAAACTTTTAAAACTTAATAATTTTAAAGTTATTCTAATAGATTTACCAGAGTCAAATTTAATAACAGCATTTTATTTAAAAAGTATTTATCCTAAAAAAAAAATTGTGATGGATATTGATTTAAAAAATAAAAAACTAAATTCTAAAGATCTTAAAAAAGGAGATATTTTTATAATTTCACCTTGGATTAAATATGATAAAATTAGTACTGATTTATTCATAAATTCAAGATCGATGATGGAAATGAATAAAGTTTCAATTAATACGTATTTTAATCTTATTCATAAAAATATTGCCAGAAATGGATACTTTCTTTGCATCAATAGGTATTACAAAGACCTTGTAGGATACCCCGTTGAATTTCACTTGTATCCATTTGACAACTATTGGAATGTTATTGAGTCTAAACGTTCTTGGATGCAACCATTTATACATTTCTTGTTGCTCAAAAGATCGATTAAAGAAAGAGAAGAAATCAAAATCGCACTTAAAGATATAAAAAAAAATTATATCAAAGTATTAAAAAACGAGAAGATATTTATAAGAAGATATATGCCAATTTGGATTTATAGATACTATAAATATTTAAAAAATATTTTCCAAAGTTAAAATGTCAAAACTTTTAATAACAGATCTAAGCAAAGATCATATAAATATTGTTGAGGAAGGATACAACTTTATTAATTTAAATTTAGGAAGAGTAAAAACTTTAAATGGAAATAAAATCTTACTTTCAAAATTTAAAGGTAATAGTTCAAATTTTAAATCTGATCTAGTTAAAAGTTTTGAAAAAAAACTAATAGAGCTAAACGATCCATTTTTTGAAGAATTAGAAACTTTTAACCTTAGAAACGATAAAATCATTTCTATATCAAAAATAATAAATTTATTAAAAATAAATGATTTTATAAGTAAAAATAAATTTAAAGATATTAAATTTATTTCGGATGATGAAGCAAGTATAAAGTCTATTAAGTCAATTAGTAAAAAAATAAAAGTAATATCAGTTACTAAAAAATCACCCAAAATAAAACTATTTTTTATTAAATTGTTAAAATTTTATTTAAAAACATTTTTTATAATTTCTTTTATAAAAATGTTTAGTAAAAAAAATTTAGGCAAAAGAAGAAAAGAAATTGGGTTAACAATATTTCCAAATTTTTTTTTAAAAAACAAAGAAAACTTTTATAATAATAAAAAAATTACACCTTTAAATTTCTTCTTTACCGATGAAACACATCTTGGTCTTAGTACATTTCAAATTATTAAATATTTTTTAAAAATACGTAGACTAGAAATAATATGCAGTGAAAATTTTATTAATTATTCAGATCTAGCAAAAGGTCTATTTTTATCAGTAAAAAAATTTTTGAAATCTCAAAAAAAACAAAACTTTTTTATAAACAATATTAACTTTACAGATTATTATAAAAATGATTTTTTTATTTCTTTGCTAAATAGATCAAAACTAGAAATATATAAATATGCAATTCCAAGAGTTGTAAAAAAATATGAATGTACAAAATTTCATTTATATCTTTTTGAGTATAATTTTGGATTTTTTATCATTAATTTACTCAAAAAATGTAAATTAAATGTAAAAGGTTATCAACATGGTATTTTTTCATCAAATTTATTTTGGTTAGATATAATTTCAAAAAGAAATTTAAAAAATTATTTACCCAATACAGTAATTGCCAATAATTCTTTTTCATTCAATGCATATAAGGCTGTGCTTAAAAATAGGACTAAAATTATTTTAAAAAGCAAAAAGAATTCAATTTTTTTTAAACACTTAAATTTTAAAGATAAAAAAAGCAAAATTAAAAATATTTTGGTATTACCAGGCACTCATGATGTTAAGGATTTTTATTTTTATGTTTTAGACGAAACCAAAAAAGAAAAAGACAATATTTATTTTTTTAAACTACACCCAAAAAATAAATTTTATATAAATAATTCACATAGATTAAGGGTCATTGATAACTTTAAAGGTAGAATATTTAATAAAATATTAGTTTCATCTACATCTACTCTTATCTATGACTTAAAAAAACTAAAAATTCCATATCAAATATTTAATCCTGATTATAAAGTAATTTTACACTAGACGTTTAATTATAAATGTTATTCCATGTCCTTCAATAATTTGAGCATTATAATTATTATTTTTCGTCAAATTAAATATACAGGTTTCATATACATCTCTAAAAATTGGATCAATATGTTCTATAACCATAAATCCTCCAACTTCAAGATGATCAGAGTATGTATAAATCATATTAAGGTTAGAATTAGGTCTCCCAAGACCATCATCAATTATTAATGATTGTTTAGGTATAATATTTTTTATTTTTTTAAGATTTTCTAAATCAAGTTGATCTATATAAAATGTTTTGATTCTATCTGTTTTAAATAATATATTTTTATCAATATCACCTCCAAATATATTTGTACTTTTCAAATATTCTTCAAAAGCTCTTAAGGAAGCCCCCGGCTTTCCATCTATGCCCATATTAGATGGGATTAAAATATTATTAGTACCAATTCCAACTTCGAAAAGATTTTTAATTTCTAATGAATTTATAATTTTCCAATACAAGTAACTCATCTTACTTATAGTTTTATCACTTCCATATTTTGAGAAAAGTGAGGTGAATTTCTCACAATCAGGATTGTTTTTGTATTTTAAAAAAAATTCTTCCAAACTGTTTTCAGAAAAAATTTTTGTATGATTATTATTACCTAACTTATTTATTTGTTTTAATTTTTTGATTGTATAAAATAATATATCGACTTGATCTTTTAACTTCAAATTTTTAAAGTTAGTTTGCATGTTAAACAAATTAAATATTTCTCTTTTTAACTTAAAAATATTGAAAGCTTTAAGGAAAATTAAAGGATTTTTTTTTAATCTTTCAATCAATCTTTTTAATCTAAATTTTATAAACATAAGCTTAATTAAATTGTATATATTTAATATTATTTTTTATATAAAAATAACATTTACTTTAAAAGAAAAATATCAGAAAAATATATGATTCAAAAAATTAAATGAAAAAAAAAATTTTAATATTAGGATATTCATCTTTTTTACAAAGGAGAGTTATTAAATCTCTATTAAAAATTAAAAATATTGAGATTTATATTTGTTCTAAATCACAGAAAATAGATTATAAAAAAAAAATTTTTTACAACGATTATTTAAAAGCAATTAATGCGAATAACTATCATATGGTTTATATTTCTTTGATTAATAATTTACACTATAAATATGCAAAGTTAGCATTGGAAAGAAATAATAATTTGGTTATTGATAAACCAATTACAACTAAATTTTCTCACACCAAAAAACTTGTAGAATTAGCAAAACAAAAAAGACTTTTACTTTGTGAATTAACTATTTTTGATCAACACAAAATTTTTAAAAATATTAATAAAGTATTTGGTGGTTTTAAGAAAATTGAACATATACATACTACTTTTAATGTTCCTCTTTATAATAAAAATAATTATTTAGAAAAAATACAAAAAGGCGCTAATCAGGATATGGGACCTTACGCAGCAGCATTTGATAGAATTTTTTTTAATCATATTAAAAGAAAAAAAATATATTTAAAAAAAATAAAAAAAAAAAAATTAATTACAGGGTTTTCTCTATCAATAATTTCAAAAAAAAAAACTTACTTTGGTGATTTTTCTGTTCAAAAGCCTTATCAAAGCAAAATGATATTCTATTCGAAAAATAAAAGTGCTGAAATAGATTTTAAAGCTTTTGCATTACCAACTGATAAAAAGATTAAATTAAAAATAAAAAATAATCTTTATAATTTTAATTTGAATTTAAAAGATGATTATATCGAGCGTTTCTTTAAAAACTTGATAATGGGCAAACATAATAAGAGTTATTATTATGATCAAATTAATACTGACAACTTATTTAGGAAAAAATACAAGTTAATAAACTAATTGTATTAAAATGTTTTTAATTTTTTTAAATAATTATATTATTATAAAATGTCTAAAAATATAGATTTTGTTAATCCTATAAATCTTAAAAGTTCAAAAAAAGATGTTATTTCTAGTTTAAGGGATGGTGGAAATATCCATGGACCAGGAGCTAGTTATAAAAAAATTATAAATATACTTAACAGAAAATATAATTTTAATAAAATATTGTTGACAAATAGTTGTACTTCAGCTTTAGAAATTTCTGCTTTAGCTATTAATTTAAAACCTAATGATGAAGTAATAATGCCCTCGTATACGTTTATAACTACAGGTTCAAGTTTTGCAAAAACTAATACTAAAATTATTTACTGCGATATTGAGAAAGATACTTTAATGCCAAGTTTTAATCAGATTAAATCAAAAGTTACAAAAAAAACTAAAGCAATAGTAATAGTCCACTACCAAGGTTTTTGCGTAGGTTATTTAAAAGAATTAAAGAAATATTGTAAAAAAAAAAATATTTTTTTAATAGAAGATGCTGCACAATCTTTTGGTACAAAGTATAAAGACAAATATCTTGGTTCTTACGGTGACTTATCTTGTTTTTCATTTCATCAAACTAAAAATATACACTCCGGTGTTGGTGGATGTTTGGTTATTAATAATTCAAAACTTTATAATAAGTGTTTATTTGCTTACGATAAAGGATCAGACCGAATACTGCAGCAAAAAAAAATTATAAAATGGTATTCATGGGTTTCTTTAGGATCATCTTATTTAATGAGTGAACTTCATGCTAGTTACTTGTATCCACAAATTTTAGTTTATAAAAAAATTATAAAAAAAAGAAAAGCTATCTATAACGAATATTTGAAACAATTAGATTTTAAAAATAAATCCTTTTATTTGGTAAAAAACAATACTTGTGATGAATTTAATCATCATGGTATAGCAATAGTATTAAAACAAAAAAATTATGAAAATTATCTTAGATATTTAAAAAAATATAATATCCAAGCTTTTATTGGCTATATACCTTTACACAAATCAAAATATGGAAAAAGATTTTTAAAATCAAACAGTAGACTGGTTGTTACTGATAAAATTTATAATAAAATAGTTAGATTGCCAATACATACAAATCTAAGTATAAATGATATTCAATTTATATCCAAAAAAATTAAAAATTATTTTAACTTATAGTTATGAAAAAAAATTTTGAAAAAACTTTAGAATTTTATTTTAATTTTTTAAAAAAAAATAAATTATGGAATAAGAATAATCGTGTACACTATGAATTTCAAATAGAAAAACTATTTGACTGGAAATCTTTGAATGCATCTAAAAATTTAATCAAATGGTTTTTAAAAGAACAAAAAAATAATTCTTCAGATATATCAATTATTCACTTAAGCAAATTAAAAAAATGGAAATTTGATAAAAAGAGAGGCTCGATAAATCATGATTCAGGTGAATTTTTTAAAATTATTGGAGTTAGAGTAAAAAATGCCAAACGAGAAGTAAACGAGTGGGACCAACCATTTATTATGCAAATAGGTTATAAAGGTGGTTTGATAGGTTTGGTAAGAACAAAAATTAATGGAATTCCTCACTATTTAGTAGAGGCAAAATTTGAACCTGGAAATTATGGTAAAGTGCAGTTATCTCCATCAGTTCAAGCAACTTATTCAAATTTAGATACTATTCATTTAGGATCTAAAAATTTTATAAAAAAACAATTTTTTAATAAAAATTTTTATACTATTAGAAAATACTGGGTAACAGAGGACGGCGGAAGATTATACAAAAAAAGAAACTTACACTGGATAATCCAATATGAGGGTAACAATATTAAAGTTCCAAACAAAAGTTTTAAATGGATGACTTTATGGCAAATAAATTTAATGATAAAAAAAAAGAACTGGGTAAGTCCTCACCTAAGATCGATTTTGTCCCTAGTTTAAAGTTTTTTATAAATTTTAATATACTTACTAAGCAAATGATCTAGATCAAATTTTTTTGATGATTTAAATGGTTTATTTTTAAAAAAACTCTTTGTTTTACTTAAAAAAATTATTTTTTTTATTAATAGATTAAAATTATTTGGCTTAATTTTAAAGCCGTTATAATTATTTAAAACTATTTCACTTGCACCTTTTGTATCAAAAGTAATTATTGGTAAATTTGCACTTAAGGCTTCTACAAAAGTAATTCCAAAAGACTCTATACGTGAAAGATTTAAATATACGTTTGAATTTATGTAAAATTTTAAAATTTTTGAATTGGGAAAGTATAATTCATTTTTCGCAGTTATGTCATCAATTATTTGAAAGAACTTTTTATTTTTTTTTATGTAATTATTTTCCAAAAGTCTTGATGTATTTTTTCCAACTATAGTCCACTTAAAGTTCAGACCATTACTTATTAAATTTCTTGTAATTTTTGGTATTAAATCAAATCCTTTTTTTTTTTGCAGCATACCTTGCAACAGTTATAATTTTAAAAACTTTCTTATTATTTTTTTTTTTTTTAATTTTATAATTTTACTTAAAACAGTTCCATTTGGAATTATTGTAATTTTTTTATGATTTAACTTTAATTTTTTCAAATCATCAAAAATATTTAAAGATATAGACGTAAAAAAGTCTATTTTATGAATATTCTTTTTAAGTAATTTGTCATATTTCTTATCTAATCTATTTCCATACATTATTTTTTTATTAATTTGAATGTCAGCTCCCTGAAAAGTAACAATTACTTTTTGATTAAGTTTTTTAAGAATTGAAATAAATAATATTGATTTATAATTTAAAAATATAAAATGCCAAACATTATATTTTCTTTCATTAATTATTTTTTTAAAATAATTTTTTAAAAAAAAAGTTATGTCGATATTTAAATAATAATAAAAAATGAATGTAATATTTACCAAATATTTATTTAAATAAAATATATTATATTTTTTTTTTTTTATATTTGTTTTATTAAATAATAAAATATCTACTTTATTATTTTTCTCACAAAGTTTATTTGCCAAGTTATGTGCTTGAACTTGTGCACCACCTGGATTGGGGAAAAAAGCTCCTGGTATAATTGCTATTTTCATTAATATTTACTTTTTGTCCTTAAAAAAAAATTATAAAATTTATTTATAAACGTTAAAAAAAATACTAAAATTAAAGTTAATGTACTTTGCCCATTTTTTATTCTAATATAAAATTCCTCAAAAACAGTTCTAAGGAAACTAACTTTACTTGAAATACCATAAGGATTAAACTTTCCAAACACTTCATATTTATCAGCACACATTCCTTTTAAATTTTTTTTTAGTATTTTATATATAAAATCTCTGTCTGAGGAATATTTAAAAGTAGTATCGTATAAGCCAATTTTTTTATGAACATTTTTTTTTACAAAGAACCCACAGGAATGAGCTGGATAAATATTAAATTTATACCAGATTTTTTTTGGCCAAAATCCATGAAGAAGTCTATCTTTAAATACACTTCCAAATAAAAAATCAATATTATAATTTGAAAAATATTTATTTGCTATCTTCAGAGTGTTTGAATAGTAAATGTCATCAGCGTTTAAAATTCCTATTACACTTCCTTTGCTTAATTTAATTCCTTTATTAATTGCATCATAAATTCCATTATCTTTTTCACTAACACATATTTTAATTAATTTCTTATTTTTTTTTAAAATATTTAAAATATTCTTTTTTGATCCTCCATCAATTATAATATGTTCAAAATTTTTATAAGATTGTTTTTTTAGTGAATTAATCACATTTAAAATTCTTTTATCATTTAAAACAGGAGTGATAATAGAAAATAAAATCTTTTTTTTGTTTTTTTTAACCATAATTTTAAAAATTTTTATTAAAAAAATTTATGTACCCATCATTATTATTGTGAGCAATTTTAATTAAATTTTTTTTTGCTAAAAAAATTTTACTTTTGCATTTATTAAAATTATTTATTGCAAACAATATTTTTTGGGATAACTCTTTAAAATCATATTTATTATAAATCAATCCAAACTTTTCATTTTTTATTAGGTCATGTCTTCCACCAAAACTATTGGATGTTATTATCAAACAATTATGATTAATTGCTTCAGCAATTACATTTGGAAAACCCTCATAAATTGAGGAACTAATTAAAATATCTGAATTTTTGTATAGTTGTTTAATTGATTTATTATTATCAAAAAACTTTAAAATTTTGATTTTTTTTTGATAAAATATTGGAATTTCATTCTTTATATTATCTAAATTTTTATCTACTAATATAGTTATATCTAAATTTTTTTCTTTTAAATATTGAAGAGATTTTAAAAAAATATTTAGACTTTTTTCAGGTGAGTCTCTTCCAATCCAAATAAGTTTTATTATTTTATTATATTTTTTTTTAACTTTTTTAATTTTAATATATGGGCATATAGTTATAATTTTTTTTTTAATATGGTTTGATAAATCTGAAGATAACTTTTTTGAATTTCCTATAATAAAATCAGCATTCTTATAAAAAAGTATCATCAAATAGTATATTATTTTTTTTTTAAAGTATTCATTTAAATTAAAAAAAATTTTCAACTCTTGTATTGGTGTTCTTTCAATTAAAACTAATTTTAAATTTTTTAAACTTTTCAAAAAAATACAACTTATTACGTTCCCATAGTTGATATTAGAAACAAAAATAACTTTTTTATTATTATATTTCTCATTTAAATATTTTTTTATTTTAAATATTCCGTGCAAAGTCTTTGATACTTTTAGTTCAATTACATCAATATTTGATCTTAATAATTCTCTTTTATAATGATTTTTACCAATTGAAAAAACGGTAATTCTATTTTGGTTTGATTTAATTATTTTACATATATTCTTTACGGAATTGCCAGCACCACCTAAAGAAAAATTCGGTAAAAAAAAAAATATATTCTTTTGTTTTTTCATTATTGTTTGATATTTATATAATTAATTTTTTTAAACATGAACATATTCTATTGGTCTCCATTTTTGTCAGAGGTAGCAACTGTCAGAGCTGTTTTAAATTCTGCAATTAGCATTAGTAAATATTCAAAGAATTCTATTAAACCTTATATAATCAATTCTGTTGGCGAATGGAACAGTTTTAAAGATGAAATAAGTCAAAATAATGTTGGATTAATAAACTTTAATAAGAATATAAATACTTATAAAGAATTGCCTCGATATGGTTTTTTAAAAAGTAGATTTTCATATATTTTTATTTTTATTATAAGTTTTTTTAAGTTATTTAATTTTCTTAAGTCTTTAAAAAAAGATGATTATATAATAATTCATTTAATATCATCTTTACCTTTGATTTTACTACTTTTGTTCAACTTTAAATGTAAATTTATTTTGAGAATATCTGGTTATCCAAAGTTAAATTTTTTAAGAAAAATTTTATGGAAAATTTCAAATAAAAAACTTTTTTTAATATTTTGTCCAACTGATGATACAAGAAAATTCTTAGAAAAAAATAATATATTTAACGAAAAAAAACTATTTGTCCTTTTTGATCCTGTAATTGAATTTAATAAAATTCAAAATTTAAAAAAAAAAGGATCTACGAGACTAAAGTAAAAAAATATGTGCTTTCTGTAGGTAGGCTTACAAAACAAAAAAATCATAAGTTCCTTATAAATAATTTCAAAAAAATTGTTGATATAGAACCAGATTTAAAATTAATAGTTCTTGGAGATGGTGAATTAAAAAAAAAATTAATAAATTTGTCCAAACGACTAAATTTAGACAATAAAATAATATTTTTAGGTCATGTTAAAAATGTTTATAAATTTTTTAAAAATGCCTATTGTTTTATTTTAACATCAAATTGGGAAGATCCTGGATTTGTATTAATAGAGGCGGCTGCTACAAGAACACCAATTCTATCAGCCGATTGTCCCAATGGCCCAATAGAATTTTTAAGTTCTGATATGGGAGGATATTTGTATAAGAAAAATGATAATGAAAATTTTATAGAGAAATTTCAATTATTAGTTGAAAATAAAAAAAATAAAATAGATTTTCATAAAACTAAAATTTTATTTTCTTTAAAGAAAAGTAAAAATTATACAAATTTTAGACATTATCTGAATTTGAGCCATATTATAAAATCCAATTAATTCATGAAAAATATAATTTTATTCTACCCATCTTTTGAAAGAGGAGGAGTAAAAAGAAATTTCATAAATTTTTTAAGAATTTTAAAAAAATTCAAATTAAAAACCTTTATAATTACTGATGATAAAATTGAAAAAAAATATTTAAATAAAAATACTGAGATAAAATTAATAAAAAAAAATAACTTATTTAAATTTTTTTTTTATAAAGTATTTTCAAGTTTATACTCTGTATTAACTCTAATTAGTTTAATTTTTAAAATTAAAAAAAAAAACTTAATAGTTTATTCATTTCAGAGTAGTTTTTTTCCTTCAATAATATGTTTTTTTTTAAATGTTAAAATGTATATTAGGGTTTCAGAAGACCCTATAGGAGCTACAATTTATGCTGATGAGAGAATTTTTTCATCCTTAGTATTTTTATCAAAGATTATAACTTATAATTTTAGCTCAAGAATTATAGTTAATTCTGAATTAATGAAAAAAAATGTAGGATCTTTTATTATAAATAAATCAAAAGTTACATTAATTCACAACCCATCTGTAAATAAAATTTTAAATTATAAGGATAAAAATTTTAGTGGAAAAAAAAATTATTTTTTAAATGTAGGAAGATTATGCAAACAAAAAAATCAAATTAATTTAATTAAAGCTTTTTATAAATTTAATAAATCTAGAAATGACTATAAACTTTTAATTTGTGGTGATGGTCCATACAAGAACAAGTTAAAAGGAATATGTAAAGAATTAGGCATTTTAAAAAGAGTGAAATTTTATGGCTGGGGAAAAAATACAAAAAAAATTTATAAAAAATCAAAATTTTTTATACTCACCTCTCTATATGAGGGCCTTTCAAATTCTCTCATAGATGCGTTAAATCATGGATTAGTTTGTTGCAGTACTGATGTTAGCGGATCTAAAGATATATTAAGCGATGATAGATTGATCATAAAAAAAAATAACACTGAGGAAATATATAAAAAAATGTTATATTTAGATAAAAATTATAACAAACTTAAAAAAAATAAAAAAATAAATTTAGAAAAATTTTTGATATCAAAAGCAGTTGATTCTTATAAAAAAATATTAATTTAGATTTTAAATGACAGTTAAAACTTTTTACAATTTAGCAAAAAAAGACCTTTATCCAATATGCAGAAGTATTACTGGAAAAGGTATAGTTAAAAGTCTTAAAATTATAAAGAAAAAATTTCCTCAACTTAAAATTTTCAGAATTAAATCAGGTACAAGAGTTTTTGATTGGAAAGTACCAAGTGAGTGGAATATTAAAGATGCATATATAATTGATAAATATAAAAGAAAAATTGTTGATTTTAAAAAAAATAATTTACATGTTGTGAATTACTCCGTTCCAGTATCGAAAAAAATTAGCAAAGAAAAATTGTTAAAAAAATTGCATTATTTGAAAAATCAAAAAAAAGCTATTCCATATGTTACATCTTATTATAATAAAGATTGGGGTTTTTGTATAAATTATTTACAAAAAAAAAATATAGAAAAAAGATATGAAAAAAAAGATAACTTTAACGTTGTTATCAATTCGTCATTTAATAAAACTGGTTATTTAAATTATGGTGAATTAATTTTAAAAGGAAAAAGTAGTCAAGAAATTTTAATTTCAACCTATTTATGTCACCCCTCCATGGCAAATAATGAATTATCTGGACCTATAGTTTCAATGTTATTAATTAATTACTTTAAAAAAAAAAAAATGAATAAAACACTTAGATTTTTATTTATTCCAGAAACAATTGGATCTATTAGTTATTTGAGTAAAAAAAAAAATATTTTAAAAGAAAAAGTTGTAGGAGGCTATAATTTAACATGCATTGGAGATGAAAAAAATCATTCATGTATGTTTACAAAATATGGCAATACACTTGCAGACGATGCTTTGAGAAACTCATATAAGAAACTTAAAATAAATTATAAATCATATTCATTTTTAAAAAGAGGATCTGATGAAAGACAATATAATTCACCAGGAATTGATCTTCCAATAGCATCTATATTTAGATCAAAGTATGGTGAATACAAAGAGTATCATACATCAGAGGATGATTTTAATTTGGTAACAACAAAAGGTTTGCTGGGCGGTTTTAAAGTTGCAAAAGAATCAATAAAAAATTTGGACAATATGATTATTCCAATAACTAATGTTGATTGTGAGCCACAATTATCAAAAAGAGGGATGTACAGCACTATTTCAAGGAAAAATATAAAAAAAAGTTCAAAAGTTTTACTAAGTTTTCTTCAATATTCTGATGGTAAAAATGATTTAAAAAAAATATGTAAATACCTTAAAATAAATATGACTTTAGCTAAAAATATTTATAAAAAACTGAAATTAAAAAAACTTTTAAAATAATGTTTAAAGATTCATATATACACTTTGATAAAAAAACAGAGACAAAAAATTATACAAAAATTTACAAAGATAAAGATCTAAAAAATTTTTACCCAGCTAATTTAAAAAGATTTCAAATAGTTGAAAAATTAATAAAAAAAAAGAATCCAAAAAAAATAATTGATGCAGGATGTGGAGCGGGGTTACCATTAATAAATTTAAAAAAAAGAGGATATAATATTATTGGGTATGATAATTCTAAAAATATGGTTATTGAAGGTAAAAAGAATCTAAAAAAAAATAAACTTTCAGAAGATCTTATTTTTAAAGGAAACTTTGAAAACCCAAAATTTATTAAAAATAATTCTGTTGATTGTATAATTGGGTTAGGTGCATTTTATTATTCACGAAATTTTACAAAAACTTTAAAAAAACAAATATCAAAACTCAGAAAAAATGGAAGTATAATTTTTTCTCTTAGAAATAAATTATTTGATATATCAACTTTCAACGAATATTCAGAAAAGTTTTTTTTAGATTTATATTCAATTAATAAAAAAGATACATTTACCCAAAAAAAATTCAAAAAACTATTTAAAAATTATTTTAAATCAAAAAGAAATTTACAAAAAAATATAGATCAAAAAAAAGTATTTTCTTTGAGACATAATCCTTTGACTTTTGAAAATGAAATATGTAAAAAACTTAATCTCAAGTTAAACAATATATATTTTTACCATTTTCATTCATTACCACCTTATTTTGAAAAGAAAAATAAACTAAAATATAGACAACAATCAATTATAATGGAGAAACCAAATGACTGGAAAGGTGTTTTTCTATCTTCGGCATTTATCGTAGACTGTTCCAAAAAATGAAAACACAATTAAAAGTAAAAAAATTATTTAATGACCATCAAGTAAAAGATTTAAGATTTTTTCTAAATTCTTTTTCATATACTAATCAGCCATTAGCTTTGACCGAAATATCAGACTATAAATTATTATTTGATATAATATTTTCAAAAGAAATTTTCAATTTTGTATACGATACATTTAATGAAGAAGTTTTTTTTTATTACAATTTTGTAATTCAAAAAAACAATAGAAATTATTTACTAAATGCAAAATATCATAAAGATTCAGGTAAACCACATCAATCCGAAATAATTTCTAAAAATAATAATCTTCTTTTCAAAGTAGGAATTTACTTGCAAAAAAATGAAAAAAAAAAGGGTGGTGGAATAGATGTTCTTAAGCCCATGATATTTGATGACTTGTCTGACAAAAATAAATTTAAAAATAAATTAAGAGCACTATACTATATGATCCAGGATAAATTATTTGATACGCATTTAAGCACAAACTCGGGAGATGGTGTAATTTTTAATGCACTAATGAGTCATAGAACCAGTGCTACTGATGAAAAAATGAATAGTGAATTGACTGACAAATATGCAATTTATTTACAATTTATAAATTTAAATTTGATCAAAGATGTTTTAAGGGCAACCGATGCACATAATGAGTTTAGAAATGAAGATGATATTAAAAAAAACATCATTACGATAAGTAACAAAAATAGAAGTTTTAAGGTACTAAACAAAGAATTTACAAAAAAGATTTCTTATTATCTTGGACTTTAAAAATGGTAAAGAATTTTATAAATAAAATAGCCAACATTTTTGGAATTGAAGTTAATAAAATTAATAAAAAAAAATTAGATTTTGATAAAATTTATCAAATAATCTTTAAAAATAAAAATGTTGTAATTTTTGATGTTGGAGCCAACAAAGGTCAATCAATCAAACGATTTAAAAAGATATTCCCTTCATGTGAAATTCATGCTTTTGAACCAATCAATATTGAATATGAGAATTTAAATAAAATTTTTAAAGATGATACAAGTATTCATATTAATAATTTAGCTCTTGGAGATAAAAAAGAGACAAAAGAGTTGTTAATAGCTAAACGAACTGGGGTTTCATCTTTTTACAAACTAAATAAAAATACAGAATGGTTAAAAATTAGAAGCAAACAATATCAAGTAAGCGAAGAAAATTTTCAAAATAAAACTCAAAAAACTAATATAATTACTCTAGATGATTATTTGGAAAATAAAAAAATAAAAAAAATTGATATTTTAAAAATTGATACGCAAGGTTATGAGGATAAAGTCTTAGATGGTTCCAAAAAATCATTCCAAGATGACTTAATAAGTTCTGTTGAAACTGAAATTATGTTCGATAATGTTTATGAAAAATATTTATCTTTTTCAGATATTGAAAAAAATCTTAAAAATAATTTTAGGTTTTCTGGAATCAAAACCTATAATAATAATCTATTTGAAGGAATTAATTTTTTTGCAGAAATTTTATATATAAATAAAAAACTTTTAAAATGAATTTTTACAAAAAAAAGTTAATTATATTTGATCTAGATGGCGTACTAATAGACTCAAAAAATACAATGAAAGTTGCTCTCCAACTGACATCAAAAGAAATTGGAATTAAACTATTATTTTCCGAGTACGAAAAATATTTAGGACTACCTTTTGAAGAAATTATGAAAAAAATGGGAATTAAAAAAAATGTAAATAAAATAAAAAAAATATATAATTTTCATGCTTCAAAAACTTTAAAAAAAATAAAAATAAATAAAAACTATTTGAAGGTTTTAAAAAAGTTGAAAAAAAAATATTATTTAACAATATTCACTTCAAAAAACAGATCAAGAACTAAAATAATTTTAGATAAAATTAAAATATTTGATTTTATTATTACTGCAGAAGATGTGAAGTATGGAAAGCCAAATCCAGAAGGAATTAATAAAATAATAAAGAAATTTAAAGTAAAAAAAATAAACGTATTATTTATTGGAGATAGCATTTTTGATTATAAAGCGAGCAAGTCAGCAAAAGTAAAATATAGACATGCTATTTGGGGCTACGACCAAAAAATAAATAAAATGAAGAATCTAAAAAAAGTAAATAATTTTAATCAAATTGAGGGATTATTTTAGATTAGAATATGAAATTAGTTTCAATCATATTGCCATATTATAAAAATAAAAAAACGATTGAAGAAACTATAAATTCAGTACTTTTACAAACTTATAAAAATTTTGAATTAATAATTGTTTATGATGATGAAAATAAAGAAGATTTAAACTTTATAAATAAAATAATACATAAAGAGAGTAAAATAAGTTTAATAATTAATGAAAAAAACCTTGGAGCTGGACTATCTAGAAATGAGGGAATAAGGAGAAGCAAAGGAAGTTTTATAGCATTTATTGACTCAGACGATACTTGGTCTAGGGAAAAACTTGAAAAACAAATTTATTTTATGACTGAAAATAATTATGACATTACTCATACCTCTTATGAAATTGTAAATTTTGAAAATAAAATTTTAGGTTATAGAGTGGCTAGAAATTTTAAAACAATTGAATCGCTACTTAAATCTTGTGATATTGGTTTATCTACAGTCATATTAAATAAGATAATTTTAAATGATGAAATTAAATTTCCAAATTTAAAAACAAAGGAAGATTTTGTTTTATGGCTTAGAATATTACAAAATAATTATGAAATTAATTCTCTTGATTTGCCATTAACTAAATGGAAAAAAATGAAGAATTCTTTATCTTCATCAGCATTTCAAAAACTATCCGATGGTTTTAAAGTTTATAATTTTTATATGAAATTTAATATTATCAAATCTTTATATTTGCTTCTTTGTTTAAGTATTAATTTTTTAAGAAAATGACAGAAATAATTTATCTTTTAATAATGTTATTGAGTATTTTAGTATTTAATAAAATATTCATATCAAGCAATATTTTGTTGAGTCAATCTGGGGAAAAACATCAGAGATTTGTGGAAAAAGATAATGTCCCACTATTAGGAGGAATTTATTTTTTGATTGTATTTTTATCAATCTTTCTGAATTTAGAAAAATATATTTTGTCCTTATCATTATTATCAATATTTACACTCGGAATCTTTTCAGATTTAAAAATTATTAAATCTCCAAAAAAGAGATTTTTTTTGCAGGCTTTATTAATATTAATTTTTATATACTTCCTAGACTTAGAAATAGTTTCTACCCGAATCCCTTTTTTTGATATGCTATTTGAATTTAAATTTATCAATTTTATTTTTGTATTATTTTGTGTTTTAATTCTAGTAAATGGAACAAACTTTATAGATGGATTGAATGGTTTGGTTATAGGATATTTTGGAATAGTTTCATTAGCACTTTTAAAAATAAACTTTTTTGAACAAATTAACTTTTCCCAAGAAAATATAATTTTTTTTTTTCGGCACATTTACTTTAGTTTTTATTTTTAATTTTTTCAAAAAACTGTATTTAGGAGACAATGGTGCCTATGTTATTAGTTTATTATTTGGATTATCATTAATTAATTATCATCAAAGTTTTCCAAATATTTCTCCGTATTTTATAATATTATTACTCTGGTATCCTTGTTTTGAAAATTTATTTTCAATAATAAGAAAATTTAGATTTAATAAATCACCAATTCATCCTGATGAAAATCATTTTCATCAAGTATTATTTTTTTTTATTAGAAAAAAATTCAATTTAAAAAACCTTTATGCAAATAATTTTTCTAGTTTTATTATACTATCTATAAATACGATTTTTATTACATTTGGTTTAAATGATATTTATTCAACAAAATTACAGATTTTTCTAATTATTTTATCATCGATGATTTATATTTTTTCTTATTTCTTTTTATTTAACTTTAAATATAAAAATTTTAATAAAAAATTATCTACTAAAAAATAATACAATCATATACTTTAAAATTAGGAAACCATCTTTTATAGCATTTACTTTTTTCTTGCCTGCAATTCTCTTTCTTTCATATGAATTTATTGATCCAAGCTTAAGGTTATTTTGTTTAGCTTTTATTGGCAATTCTACACAAAACGAAAAGTCTTTTTGCTTAAGGTTTAAACTCGACGTATTTGAAGTTATTCCCAAAACATAAGTATAAAGAATATCTGTTATATTTAATTTAAAAAAAATTTTTCCTAATGCTGTAAAAATATAATTGCCAACCAAAGTTATTATTGTATCATCCTCACTTCCTGAGCCTTTTTGATATCTAGAACCAAATATAATATCAAGCTTTTCAGTTTCTAGTTGTTTAATCATATTATCTATTTCCTGAGGCCTGAAAGATCCATCCGCATTAAAAATACAATAATATTTTGTATTAACACTTTGAATCCCTTCAATTAAAGCATCACCATATCCTTTATTTTTTTGGTAAATTATTTGACAGTTATATCTTTCTACAGATTTGATTGTTTCTATGTCACTCTCTTCTAAAATAATTATTATTTTATAATTATAATTTTTTAACTCGTCTAACACAGTTGGTAAAGAAAGAGCCTCATTTTTTGCTGGTATAACTAGTGTTAAATCAGACATAACTTTTCATAATACTTAGTATCAGAAAGATTAAAAAATATATATAAATAATTAATGAATTAGAAATTTTTTTTACATTTTCAATATTAGTCTTAAAATCAAATAACAAAAAAAAAGTAATAATTAAAAATGGATCGAAATATTTATGGTATATTGTTTCCTGAGGATTATTAAGAATAATTAAAAATAAAATCAAAAAATTATAAAATTTATTATTCATTATTTGCAATACTATAAATATACCTGCCAGTGAAACTCCGTAAAATAAAAAATTATTATTAAATATAAAATAAGATACTTTAAAAAATATTCCTCCTCCGGTGAATTCAAATTTATAATCAAAGTAATTTATAGAAATAAGAAAAATAATTATTGAAAAAATTATATAGCTGATTTGTTTGTTAAATTTGATCTTAATAATATTACTGAACAAAAATGGTAATAAATAGAATACTATTACTGTAGGAATTATTAATATTTGATTGTAGATATTTCTGAAAATAATGCTTGTATCTTCAATACCAATTCCAGCTGGCTTATCTAGGAAATTAATTTTTAAAATAAAAACATAATAAAATGCAGGAAAAGCTATAATAAGGTTTGACAGTATTAATAGATATAAATTGATTGATTTGAACCCATAGAACATAAAGAATTTAACCATAAAAAATAATGCAAATACTGAAAAATTTGGACTCAAATATGAAGATAAAGCGTAGGAAATTATTGTATAATAACAGTAATTAATTTTTTTTTTTTTTTTCAAATTTAATAAAAAAAAGCAAACTTAAATTGAAAAAAGCCAAACCCAATAATCTGCTATCTGGCCAAATTGATAATGATCTAAAAGTTGGAGAAATGAAAATTAGCCCAGTTAACAAAAGTAGAATTTTTTTATCTACGTTGGAATATTTTTCTTTTAAAGTAAAATAAAATATTAATGGCAATATTAAACAAAAATGCAAATGAATAAGTCTTATTAATTCATCTGGAATTTTTAATTTTTCAAAAAAAGATAAAATTATTATTAAAATTGGAGAATGTCTTGTGGCATACTGGTCATAATTTAATAGAGTAACCTCAAAATCTCTCGCAAAATCTTCTGATACTTTTTTTTGACCAAAATAATCTGTGATAGCGCCACCAGTTGAATTTTCACCAAAGTAAAAACTCATTAAAAGACTTAAATAGAGTAATATAAAAAAAAGTATCTCTTTTTTTGAAAAATTGTTAATAAGATTATTATTGGGCATTTACTATAATATAGTTATAACAAAAGAATATGAAATATCACCTAATATATATTTTTTATATATTTTTTTTTCTTCTTAGCGCTTTAGGTGCGGGACAAATATTTTCAAAAGTTATAAACCCACAATTTAAAAATTTAAATTTAGGTTATCAGGGTATTATAGGTATTTTTTTTATTACTATTGTTTCGATAGTTTCTTCGTTTGCTATTAAACATGGATATTTGCATAATATAATTTTACATTCTGTAAACTTATTTTTTTTTTTTATATTAGTTTTAAAAAATAAATTTAAAATTCAAGAATTAAAAAAATTATTTTTTTTAACAATAATCTTAATAATTGGAATCTATGTTTATAAAAATCATGATGATTTTCCTTATTACCATTTAACATATTCACTTAATTTATCTGAAAATAGCTTAATAGTAGGTCAGGGCGCTTTTAGCCACGGTTTTCGAACCTATTCTTCAATATTTTATTTTCATTCAACTCTCTTTATGCCATTTATAAATTATTTTTCCTTCCACATGGGTCCTTTTTTAATCCTGGTATTCTTTAATTACATATTGATAGACAAAATATTAAATTTTCCAAATATAAAAGAAAAGTCTATTAGTTATTATTTCAGTTTACTTAGTCTTTCATTTGTAAATATTATTTTTTATAGAATTGGGGAACATGGCACAGATAGATCTGCACAAATATTAGTTTTTTTAATATTTGCAATTTTAATTGATACTCTTTTTAAAAATCAAAAAAAAAATATCCAAAAATTATATATAGACTTACTACTTTTGTTAATAATTTTTGCGGCTACTTTAAAATCTATTTATTTTATCTATTTGATTATAATATTTTACATAATTCTTAAAAAAAAAAAATTATTTATACATATGCTTCAATTCACAAAGCCAAGGTTTGTGATTGTACTTTCTATTGCTTTTTTTATGAATTTTTTTATAAATTTTCTAAATACAGGTTGCTTTTTGTACCCGGAGGAAAAAAGCTGTATTGGAAAATTTGACTGGTCTATTCCGAAACAACAAGTAAAAAAAATGAAGACCCATTACGAATGGTGGGCCAAAGCTGGAGGAAGTTCGTCACACAAGTCAGAATTATCAAAAGATGAATATATTAAAAATTTTAATTGGTTAAAATTATGGTTGAAAAAACATTTTTATCCAAAAATCACAGATACATTATTTGGTACTGCAATTATATCTTTTATACTTTTTTTGTTAATTTATCATTTTCATAAAAAAAAAAAAATTATAAAAAAAAATGAAAATAAATTTTTAAGGGATTTATACTTTATAATTTTTATCTTTCTGGGACTATGGTTTTTTAAACATCCTGCAATGAGATATGGTGGGTTCGTGCTTATTTCTCTTCCAATTTTTTTATTTTTATCTAATTTTTTTAGTCAATTTAATATTTCATTTAATCATAAAAAAAAAATCTCATTAATATTTATTATATTAACTTTACTGACTTATAATATTAGAAATTTTAAACGCCTTGATAAGGAAATAAATTTTTACAATTACCCAATTTTAGAATCTCCATTTTATTTTACAGAAAAGATTGAGTCCAAAGTTATATTGGATAACTCAAATTTTAAAGTCTATTCCCCAATAAATGGAAAAATGTGTTGGGCTTCAAAAACTCCATGTTCCTATAATGACAATATTAGTCAAAAAAAAATATTAAATTTTAACGTTATTTTTACTAATGATAAATAAAATATATTTAGTTATTTTAACATTATTAATAAATTTGGTTGATAATTATAATAAAAAAAAAATAGTAATTTTTTTTAAAAAAAAATTTAAAACAAAAAAAATAGTAATATTCGATATTGGTTCACACAAAGGGGAAACACTTAATCTTTTTAAAAAGAATTTTAATTTAAAAAAAATATTTTGTTTCGAGCCAAACCCATTAATGTTTAAAAAACTATCTATTTTAAAAAAAAAAAAAAATTACAGAAATAATACTATTTTATTAAATTGTGGCGTTGCAGACAAAGAGGGCAAAGAAAAATTAACAATTTTTAATGATACCTCTTCTTCAACAATGAACAAAATTAATATTAATACTAATTATTTTAAAAGAAAAAAAAAAATAATATCATTTTTTACAAATAAATTTGTAAAAAAAAAAATAACAGTTAAAATTACAACTCTAAACAAAATTTTCAAAAAATATAAATTAAATAAACTGGATTTATTAAAAATAGATACTGAAGGATTTGAGTATAAAATTTTAAGTAGTTTGAATAAAAAATTTTTTAAAAAAATTTCTTATATTTATTTTGAACATCATTATGATTTAATGATAATGAAAAATTATAAATTTGAAGATATAAATAAACTACTTTTAAAAAATAAATTTAAATTATCAGCCAAATTTAAAATGCCATTTAGAAAAACATTTGAATATATATATGAAAAAAAAAAGTAAGAATAAATTTGTCTCTGTTGTTGTAGTTAATTATAATAATTCCAAATACATTAGAAGATGTATTGATTCTTTAAATAAACAAACTTATAAAAATTTTGAAATTGTTTTTATAGACGACCAATCAACTGACAATTCACAAAAAATATTAAAAAAAATTCAGAAAAAAGTATTAAATCTAAATTTTTTTATAACAAATAAGAAAACACAATTCGGTTGCTATAATCAAATTAATGCATGTCAGCTAGGGGTAAAAAAATCAAAAGGAGAAATTATTTTTTTCTTAGACAGTGATGATTTTTTTGCAAAAAATAAGATAGAAGTAGTAATGAACTATTTTAATTTGAAAAGTGATTTAAAATTTTTAATGGATAAACCTTATATTTTCTATAATAAAAATAATAAATATCGTATGACAATTCGGAGACGATCAGAATTATTAATTTCTTGGCCCAAGATAAGTCCTCAAAGTTGCATGGTTGTTAAAAAAAATTACTTAAAAAAAATTTTTTCTAAAATAAAAATTAATAAGTTCCCATCACTTTGGTTTGACTTTAGGTTATCTTTACAAGTTTATTTAGATTATAAAAAATTGATTATATTAGATAAATATTTAACTAATTATCAACAATCTTCATCAGCAGTAACTTCCAAATATAAAAAATTTAGTTCAAATTGGTGGAAAAGACGAAAAGAAGCTTACGAGTTTAATATATATTTATGTAAAAAAAATAATTTAAATCCTAAAATTTCTGTAGACTATTTTTTTAGTAATTTAATAAATTTATTTATAAAATGAAAAAAAAAAAGAATACTAATTATTGGTAAAAATGGTTTAATTGCTAGCCATTTATATAACTATTTTAAAAAATTAAAAAATTTAAATGTTAAGAGAATTAATTTTAAAGAATTTAAAAAATTTGATATAAAACTTAAATCTATAGATTATATAATTAGCTGTGTTTCTAATTATAAATTTGTCAATAATTCATACAAAAGTCACAATGATTTTGATTATTATATAGCATCAAAAATAAAAACACTTAATGCTAAATTAATAATAATTAGTACTAGAAAAATTTATAAACCAGGCCCAAACTTAAAGGAAAACTCAAAAGTATTACCAAATTGCAATTATTCAAAAAATAAATTTATTTCAGAAACTAAAATAGTAAAAATATTAAATAAGAAAATTTTAATATTAAGGCTACCTAATATAATCAGTTTAAGAATTAGAAAATGTAACAAGAAACTTCATAAAAGCTATTTAGAACTCTTTTTTGATGGAATAAAAAAAGGAATTATTTATGATAACGGCAAAAAATTTAAAGATTTCTTACCAATCGGAATATTTTGTAAAATTGTAATGAAACTTATTGCAAAGAATGTTGTGGGAATTTTTAATTTATCTATTGGTAAAAAAGTGTTTTTAAGTGATCTCGGTTATTGGTTAAATTTTTATAATAAAAAACCTATTAAACTTGCAAAGTATAGATTTAATAAAAACAAGGACCAAAATGAAGATTCTTTTTACTTAAATAATACGAAATTATTAAAAAAAATTAATATAAAATTTAGTTTAATTGATATAAAGAAGGCTTCATTATTAATAAGTAAGAAAGTTTTTTATGAAAAATAAAAAAAAGGCATTATTGTTTGGTATAACAGGTCAAGACGGATCATATCTAGCTGAATTTTTAATTGCAAAAGGATACATTGTTCATGGTGTTAAGAGAAGATCATCTTCATTAAATACATCAAGAGTCGATCATTTGTATCAAGATCCATATGAAAAAAAAAGAAATTTTTTTTTACATTATGGAGATGTTACTGACTCATTATCTGTATCAACTATAATAAAAAATATTAAACCAGATGAAATTTATAATTTGGCAGCCCAATCTCATGTTGCAGTTTCCTTTGAAGTTCCCGAGTATACTGCTAACGCTGACGCACTAGGTGCTTTAAGGATACTAGAAGCTATCAAATTTCATAGATTAGAAAAAAAAACTAAATTTTATCAAGCCGGCACTTCAGAAATGTATGGAAGAGTTCGACAAATTCCGCAGACAGAAAAAACTCCTTTTTACCCTCGAAGTCCTTATGGCGTTGCAAAATTATATGCTCATTGGATAACTGTGAATTACCGTGAAGCATATAAAATTTTTGCCTGTAATGGAATATTATTTAATCACGAAAGTCCAGTTAGAGGTGAAACATTTGTAACAAGAAAAATTGTTGTAGGATTATGCAAAATCAAAAAAGGATTACAAAAAACTTTATATCTTGGAAATTTAGATGCTAAACGTGACTGGGGTCATGCGAGAGATTATGTTGAAGCAATGTGGAAAATGTTACAAAAAAAAAAAAACCAACAGATTATGTTATTTCTACTGGCAATCAATATTCTGTAAAACAGTTTGTAAATTTTACTCTTAATGAATTAAAAATAAAATATTTTTGGAAAGGAAAGGGAGTTAAATCAAAATGCTATGACAAAAAAGGAAATTGTATTGTTGCTTGCGATAAAGAATATTTTAGACCATTAGAAGTAGACACACTTTTAGGCAACTCAAATAAAGCTAAAAGAGAACTTAATTGGGCACCAAAAACTAATATAAAGATGCTAGTAAAAGAGATGGTTAAATCAGAGCTTTTAAAAATGTAAATGCTTAATAAAAATTCAAAAATATATTTAGCAGGACACAATGGTTTGGTGGGAAGTGCTATTTTAAGAGGACTAAAAAAAAAGGGGATTTAAAAATATTATTTATAAGTCAAAAAAAGAACTTGATCTCAAAAATCAAAAAAAAGTATTAAATTTTATAAAAAATCAAAAGCCAGAATTTATTTTTATCGCGGCAGCTAAAGTTGGTGGAATATATTCAAATAATAAATATAAAGCTCAATTTATTTTTGATAATTTATCCATACAATTAAATTTAATTCATTCTGCATATTTGAGTGGTGTTAAAAATTTGATATTTTTAGGTTCTAGTTGTGTTTATCCAAGAAATTGTAAACAACCAATAAAAGAAAGTTATCTAATGACAGGTGAGCTTGAAAAAACTAATGATGCATATGCAATTGCAAAAATAGCAGGAATTAAGATGTGTGAAAGTTATAATGAGCAATATAAAACAAATTATAAATGTTTAATGCCCACCAATATCTTTGGACCAAATGATAATTATGACTCAATGAATTCACATTTTGTTCCTGCATTAATTAAAAAATGCCACGATATAAAGGTTAAAAAAAAAAAATGAACTTATTTTGTGGGGCAATGGAAAAGCAAAAAGAGAAGTTATGTTTGTAGACGATTTAGCTGATGCATGTATATATTTTATGAAAAAAAAAATTTAAAGAAACTGTAATAAATATTGGTACAGGCAAAGATTATACAATTAAAGAATATGCCAAGAAAATTCTTAATCTTTTATTACCAAATAAGAAAATATTAATTAAGTTTGATCGAACAAAACCAAACGGTACACCTAGAAAAGTCTTGGATATTAACCTCGCAAAAAAATATGGATGGAAATCAAAAACAAAATTAAATTTTGCTATTTTAAAAACATATGAAAAATTTAAGAATAAATAATATGAATTTAAAAAAAAATATTATAATTGTAACCGGAGGAGCTGGATTTGTTGGTTCAAATTTGATTGAAAGTTTAGTAAAAAAAACTAAATTTAAAATAATTAGCCTAGATGATTATTCTTCAGGATTTAAAAAAAATCATATTAATAGTAAAAATGTTATTTATATCAATGGTCATACTAAGGATATTTATAATATTTTAGGAAGATATAAAAAAAAATTAATACAATTTTTCATTTTGGCGAATTTTCTAGAATTTATCAAAGTTTTCTACAAATGAATAATTGTATTCAATCAAACACAATTGGTACAAATGCAGTTTTTGATTTTTGCCTTAAGAATAAAATTAAACTTATTTATTCTGCAACATCGGCTTCTTTGGGAAATAAAGGTAAAGATAAAAATTTATCTCCTTATGCATTTACTAAAGCAAAAAATATTGAACTATTAGAAAATTTGAAAAAATGGTTTAATTTTAAATATGAGGTAATTTTTTTTTATAATGTTTATGGTCCAAAACAAATTTGCAAAGGTAAAATGGCAACAGTAATAGGTATATTTGAAGAATTCTATTTAAAAAAAAAAACCTTTGCCAGTAGTTAAACCTGGTACGCAGTCTAGACGATTTACACATATACAAGATACTATTAATGTTTGTTTAGAGGCATGGAAAAAAAATAAATGTATGTACTTTAGTATTTCAAATAAAAAAAGTTATTCAATTTTAGAGGTTGCAAAATTATTTAAATCAAAAATAAAATTTTTGCCTCCAAGAAAAGGCGAGAGATATGCTTCTGCTTTAAC
>MDTG01055458.1_pt1 | contig 31930 bp, 23 predicted proteins | sample 811421 | NCBI WGS metagenome assembly MDTG01 (sample SAMN05326645, study PRJNA326480) | marine metagenome | isolation source: seawater | place: Pacific Ocean: South East | collected 2011
GCATTCCCCTTAGGATTACCCGACTAAGAGTATCAGCGGCCGAGACTTTCTGATCTTCCCTTTTACCAGAAACTTCTGAAAGTTCTTCTGCACGCCTGCGTATTTCTCGCTTTAGGTCCGGATTCAGCAATCGCTCAGTATGCACAGTTTTTGGCAATGACTTTTCACGACCAACCTTGGGCAACAAGGTTTGAAACCACTCGTAGCATACAATGGCGACCGTATGGCTGAGATTCAGAATGGGGTAACCCTCCCAAGTGGGTATGGTCAACATCAAATCACATGCACGCAACTCTTCCTGAGTCAGGCCCATGCCCTCAGGTCCGAATACGATTGCCACTTTGCCTTCGACTTGTGACAAGCGTTCACCCATTTCTGCGGGTAGTAAAAAATGCCGAAACAGAACCTTGTCGCCATGTTCTCTCTTACCACTGGTGCCGATGACCAAACTGATGTCTTCAAAGCAAGCATCCCAATCTTGGTGAATTTGACAATCATCAAGCACACTTTGGGCATGCTTTGCTCGATTACGAGTTTCTTCAGAGAATTCTCCATCATGTCGTAAAATTCTCAACTCATGCAACCCAAAATTACGCAGGCATCTGGCAACGGCTCCAATGTTGCCTTCAAATTGAGGTTCGACTAGAACAATGACAAGTTCACAATTCCATGTTGGATGTGGTATCGCTGAATTGGTCCCCATTCTCATGCCTCAAATTGATCAATGAGTGACTGCGCTAATGGTTCATATAGAAACATCATCCACCCTTCTCCACGCTCTTGATCGGGCATGGGATACGAAAATCTGAGGTATCCATTCGATTTGAGGTGATTCATGAAATCAATGAGTACCTGACGGTTTGGGTGGTGTACATGTCCAATCTCGCCTGATTGGTCGACCTCGAGGGTCGACATGGTAACGCCTCAGTCCTCGCGGCGCTGCATGTATCGGGTCACGTAACCTGCAATCCAGTTTCGCATACGCTTGTTTTCCACATCGGTATACTCGGCAACCAATGCCTTGTTGTGATCAAAATCATCGTTGAATTGATCAGGATATTCCTCACAGAGTCGGATTGCTCGAATTTTGATAAATGACGGTCGAATATTTCCCATGTTGTTCACTCCTCTACCAATTTCACTTCAATTGGGAATCCCTCTTCACGAGTGACGACCAAACGAATCTTACGGGGTGGCTTCTGAATGCCACGAGCCCAAATAGCGTGATTGACAGCTTCATCAATCCACAGTTCTTCATCCTCTTCCATCTTCATGTGGCGAGAGACATGCTTGCGGATTTCCTTCATTGCTCGAGCCGCACGCTGCGTTCGAGGTACAGCCCATGCTGCGCGTAGTGGGACAACCATTTCCTTTGTTTCAGCCATTTACAATCCTCCTTAACGTTGTAGTTTACTTCGTCGCCAGTGGTGGCGCTTTGGGTGATTTGTCACCTTGCGGTTGGTTCGTAGCATGACCCAAACTGGGACTCTGCGGTTTTGCTTCGTGACCTTGTTCAGTCGCTTCTTCTTTGCATAGGGCTTGTGTCGTGCCATGTCTATCCCTCAAATTCGTCGAATGGTGGTCTCCCGACGTCCGTTTTCTGAAAGTCCCTGCAAAATGCGTTTCAACATTTCATCGGTCACAGGGATTTGAATCTGATTGTTCTGATGTAGTGTAAAGAGGTGCTGTTTCACTGTAGATGCAAGTTCTGGGTGTCCGAGTTCAACGCGAGCCAACCGGTCACGTGCCTCAGGTGTGAGAATGGTGCGCATGGCGTTTGCGATTACGTTCGCTTCCTTCTCAGCCGCAGCCTGTTCCACTTCGACTTGTGCCTGTTGCTCGGCCTGAGTTTGAAGCTGCTGCTGAATTTCAGCTTGGCGAGCAGCTCGGAGTCTGGCCAATTCTTCGTCTTCGACGGTCATGACCTCACCCACAATCTCCTCTCCAATCAGTACTTGCTCAAGCCTGGATAGGCGGCTTCAGCCTCTGGACGAACTTCATGAGCAACTGCATCGAGTAACTTCTGTCCCTCGGGAGTCAAAACACGGCCCATGTTGACCGTTCCTGCGGCATTTCGACGGATCGTGACCAGTCCAGCATCTTCGAGTTGCTGGAGAGATGTGCGAGTCACATGTCGACTTCCTGTCGTTGCTCGGTTCGGCGCAACACCCCGATTTTTTGGACCTCCAAAAGCCTGCGAGAGATGATTGACACCAATGGGTCCCATACGTCCGACCTTGCGCAAAACCGCGGCACTGCGGAGGAACCACCAGTTTTTCTGAACAGGGGGTCGCTCCTTGTGTGCGCCGGTCTTCACGAAGTCGGCCCAATCGGGTTGCGTGATTTTGTCATGAGCCTCTAGCCGTTCGGCTAGGACTGGAATCAGGAGTTCTGCTGGGACATCGTAAAACGTGGTCATGAGAGGCACCTAAGCAGGTCGCCGACCAGCACCCCATATTTAACGCTGACCGCCCACCTACGGTGGGGGCTTTCTCGGTATGGTTCTGCCAAGGTTCAAGGGTGGGACAATATTCGACGAATCATGAAGAAGGCATTGGCCCAAAATCCGAACATGCTTCGGACCATGGTTGGGCTTGGCTTAACCCTCATTTTGATTCTGTCGTACGCTGTTTATGGCGCCACGATGGATTCCTCGTATTATCTGTACAACACCACAAATGAGTCGGTAGAACACAATGCCACTGATCAAGGTTTATCCGATGACAATACAACACAAACGTGGACGTTTTCGACATTCAAGGCCACGACATGGCTGAACGTCTCAATTGCAGGGATAGAATCCGGCGATACGGTCAGTATCGAAATATCTGATGGCGTTTGGTATCACCACGAAATGCTCGGTTCCAAGGATGCAGATCGTTTCAGTTGTCGTCAAAACAATGAGCAAAATTACGAAGAATACAATGTTTGTACTGCGGCATCCACTCACTCCATTACAGCCGAATCCGATGGGAATCTAACATTCCGAGGAATTGTACATCCTGCCCTTCCAATGGGGGGATTAGGCAGTTTATACGCTGACTCAATGGAAGAGGCGGAGGATGCCTCGAATGATTTAATTTCTAAGAACAATCGAACGTTTACATGGACCATTACTCTCATCAGTTCTGACAGTATTCATCCCGATGAATATTCACCATACGTGCAATCGACATCACATGATTTAGAGTCGGTTGAAGTGTTCAAGGTGGATCCTGTCGAAGAGATGCTATGGTCGATTTCAGCACTGATTGGTTGCTTTGGATTGGCATTGATTGTCCCCCTCATCATCTTTTTCGCAGCCCGGGCGAAGGAGATGCGGGAAGACCGAATCAGGCAAACAGCACTGGAAAAACTACGAGATGATACTGGGGCAGATGACTGACCGTTACGTTATTTTATTCTCGTGTTTACTGCACGCTGAAGCCCATGCACTCCCGTCCGAATCGACCGCCTGCTCGCCTCGCGCTTGTGTTGGTCGTAATGATGCTGTTTTCTACTGCTCCTTTGGCACAGGCGACACAAGGTCGTGCTGGGCCTGACATAGTCCCAACTTCCGCTTACGTATCTTACGTGAGTTCTACAGATCATGCAAATCACGCACCACTTTCTTCCCAAGATCCATCTTCAGTTGGCATGAATCGACCCGTCGATTTATGGATTGTTGATGGTATGCTAGGACTTGAGCAAAGAATCGAGGTGACATTGGAGAATCAAGGAGATTCTAGTGCGAGCAGTTTCACTGTTGACATCGAAATTTTACACGATGAATACACAGATTTCATCCTCCATTCATACAGTGGTAGTGTTGGTTCCATTTCTGCGGGTGGCAGTGCCACGGTCACCACCACATGGATTCCAGATTACAGTGGGAATCACACCATTCGAGTAACATCAATGCTCCCAAACGATGCCAATCCGAGCAATGATATTGGGACACGAAGCCTGACCATTGGTAACTTGTATGATCAGGCTGAAACCAGTGGTTCTTGGTCGCTCGGTAGCAATTGGTATGTGTCAAATGAAGCTTCACTTAGCGGTTCCAATTCGTTCCATGTAGGGGGTCAAACTTCAGCTTCAAATTACGGTAACAATTGGGATACATCATTGGTTAGTGCAACCATAGATACCTCTGATGCTCACCCAAACCCGACTCGCGGTATCGGTCTCGGCTTCTTCTACACCGGTAGTTCATGGTCTGGCAACCCTCCTGCAGACAGCGGTGATGGGTTTGACATTGATGTATGGGATGGGGCCGCATGGGTCCGAATTTCACCGAATACCGTGAGTGGTGATATTGATACAGATTTTATCACAGATGGTAGTAGTTGGCTCATCACGGTAAACCAAGTCGGTAACGATGTCGTTCCGTACTGGGGCATTCCAGCGAATACCATGAATAGTCAGTTCAAATTCCGCATCAATTTCCACTCGAATGGAGTGGGCACAAACATTGGCCACTGGATGGAAGATATCGTAATGTTCTACGATCAAAAAGCGCGCGCTGAAGAGTATTCAATTTCGGCGTCTTCAGGTTCTAGTGGGCATGCGCAAGCGGGAGAATGGGCAGAAACCACCATCAGTTTAACCAATTCTGGTAATCTGTCTGATTCAGTCGAAATGAGCGTATCGAATTTGCCTGCTGGTTGGAATCACAAATTCCAACACATGACAGGTTCTCAAATTCCTGATGGGTCTCGATTGGATATCAGTAAAGGTGAGTCAAGGACCATCAAATTGCTTGTACAACCTTCCGAGGGGTCCTCCATGGGTTCAACCACAGTTAACGTACATGCTCACAGTACTGAATCGACTGTGATGGCTACAACCAGTGCCTCATTCATTGTTGACCCGGGGTATCAACCGAAATGGGTAGAGCAAGATCCAGGTTTTGCTTGCGCACCTGGCAATGCCTGTGATTTTGAAATTACACTTCGAAATGACGGAGATGGCCAAGATACGTTCGCTCTTTCTACATCTCCGGTTTTATCTCATGATGGGTGGACATTTGGTCTCAAGTGGGACCAGCCCACGATGGTCACCATTCCGGCAGGCAGTACTGAGAGCGTCATGATTACCGCAAATCTTCCTCAAGATGCTCCCTCAGGTATGCGCGCGAGCTCGGCATTTACAGCAATCAGTCAGGCCGATTCCGACAAAGTTTCAGTCATGAGGGCGAATGTAACCGCCTCCATGGTATCGGATGCAGGCGTTGGTGTTGCACCGGATGACATGCCTTCAGAAGGGTGGTGGATTTCTCCAGGGGAATCGATTACTGTACCGTTCACCATTTGGAACAATGCCAGCCAACAAGATGCCTTTACCTTCACGTTTGAAGAAACCGGAGTTTTTGGTTGGGGCATCGAGTTATTGTCCGCATCGAATGTGATTATTGGTCCCCATGATAGCACACGCGTTCTGGTTTCATTTACTGCACCGGAATCAGCCCAAGCAAACGATCCAGGACCCATTGTCACACCTCACATTGTCTCTACAGAATCTGGAATGAGTGGTGATGAAAATCCCTTTTCTGGAATCCGAGTCCGGCAATTACATGACATTGTAATCACCATGGATACCCCAGAGGTGGATATCTTACCTGGGCAGGTAAATCAGATTCCCTTTGAAGTTGAGAATCTTGGAAATGGTCCAGAAAATGTTGTGTTTGACCTTTCGGTATCATCGGATTGGGATTGGTGGATTCAGTTCAATAGTGCCACCATCATTGGGCCACTAAGCCTTTCTACGAATTATGATGGCAACCATATTGCAATGGGGATATTATTCGTAGATGTCCCAGGGAATGAAGATCCAAATCAATTGTTTGATTTGGTGTTTTCAGCAAGTCCCTTGGAAGGAACGGATTCAACCCCCAATGATTCTCAAATCAATTGGCAATATCAGACACTGATGACAGCGATACCGGAAATTACTGGTTTTGAAGAAACTGAAGCATCCCTATGGATGGGGCAAAGTGCTGAATGGTCAGTTCAATTGCAAAATTCTGGCAATACTTACGACAGTAGTCTGCGTATTCGAGTAACTACAGACAAGAATTTGCCAGGTATGTTGGTACAAGCCGTTACCAGCCGAGGTGTGGGCCAACTCAATGGATGGGTTGACATCCCGATGGGCCCCGGTGGCATTGAAGAAATCACCATACATTTCGAAACCATGGATAACTTTCCCCTCGGTGAATCGGTACGCTTGATTCTTGAAGTTGAAGGCGGTCGAATCACCAGTCAAGATATTTTGCAAACAGTTTCAACCGAATTGGAAGTATCCGTCGATCAAAAACGCAGTTTATCGGCAACCTGGAACTTAGACCCCTCTGTACTATTCGAACCTGATATGCTGCGCACGTTCCATATCAATGTCACAACAGATTCTACGATGCCCATCACCGTAAATCTCTCATCGCAAACCCCAGAATCCGTGTTTATCGATTGCCGTCCAAGATCACAGAATGGTGATATTGTTCTACTCTTACCTGCTTCAAATCCGGGGCCAGCACAAACCGGCACGATTGAATGCGACATTTCACTTGCCGCAGATATACGGGATCGAACGGTTGAGTTTGAGCTGTTAGATGACTCTGGCAATGTCATCTGGGCATCTGGACCAGTACACCTACAAACGATTCAAGTCGATGATAGTGGTGGGTTTGCAGGATTCGGCAGTGCTGCGATTTTGGCTGCTGGAGTTCTTGGGTCCATTATTTTCGTGGCCTTCTTCATCTTCATGACAACCATGATTTTGAAGCGCCGTAGAGAGTTGGATGAGCTTGAATATGGAGTTGATGAAGAAGAATCAGACACCGCTGTAATTGTTCAATCTTCAACCACCGAGATACAAATAAAATCTGCACCAGTTGCTGAGCCGGTTGCCAATGTCCAATCGTATCCGCAACATCAAACCGTGCCACCAGGTCCTATGCCCGGAGCCCCTGGGCCAATGCCGACTGCAGCACCAGTCGTTCAACAACCGGTCGTGAATACAGCCTCTGATCCAGCGCCAGAGGACTTCACAGATGCGCAACTAATCGCCGCAGGTTGGAGCCAAGAGCAAATTCAGGAATTACGTGGGGCTACGTCCATTCAGCAATCTGAGTCAAGTGATTCTTTACCGACATTCAATTGCTTGGTAACTGGCCAAGTTCTAACGGCAAGTGACGCCTGGTGGCAATGTGCAAGTTGTGGGGGTTTTGCCTCCTCAGTAGCCATTGCTCAGTATACACATTGCCCTGCGTGTAACCATCCGATCTAGTGCCATTCTAGGTTCAATTTTTCATCAGGTGAACCTAGTTCCCCACTCGGATCTATCCCAGGTCCACATTCCCATTCGCCGTCAAATGGTTTCTGTGATAATCCGATTAAACCCAGCTGGTTCAAGCGTGTAATTGCCGCTGCAGTTCTCTCTTCAACAGGGGCGATTCTCTCGTGAAAAGTCGTATCTAAATAACTGCAAATCTCTTCAAAATTTCGTGTTCCGTCACACAACTCCCACAGCAGGCTATTCATGTCATCAAGAGGTCGTCTCAACTCTTTTGGGGCACGCAATAATTTGGCGAGAACACCTTCAAACCGCTTGAATTTCTTCGGATGGCGGATTACGATAAATCGCCCAGTCACGCCTTTCAATTCAGGATGAGGTCCGGCTGCACCTCGACGACCCCACCACACAGGGAGACGCACTGGATATGCTCCTTCCAATTCTTTCACGTCGTCCCCTCAAATATCTAAGGTCCAAGTCCATGCGACCAATGAAATCATGCAAGCAATCCCAGTAAATGCACATAGTCTCATCAATTCATCACGCTCGGAGAAATTGCGTAGATACCATGTTCCAACACCGAGTATTGAACAGATGGACAGCAACAGCCACCAAGCACCTGGCATGACCATCGGTTCCACTTCCCCCTCAAGGCACTGTCGATGAAACGGGCGTCTTGTTCCTCAATACAGTGTGCGGATTTATGCCTATTGGGTGTGACAGCGCAGTGTGCTCAGCAAGATTGACCAGATGCTGGTGCGATTCTCCCGTTTGTTCGGAACTGGGATTCTTCAACCTCGTTTGCAGATATTCACTCTCTTAATTGGTTTCGCAATCATCCATTCTGCGACATTTTACACCACTTCGGAAATTGCTTGGATCATCTTATGGTTGGGCTACCTTGGGGTGATTGGGATTGGTCGGGCATGGGTTTCTAATGAGAAACAAAGAACGGCGATTGCAAGGAAATTATCGGACGCTAATCCCGATGAGTTGCCGGATCTTCGTGTGAGTGCTCTGCTTTCAGCACTTCAATTATTCATCATCATCCCATTGCTGATGCGTTCAAGCCATTCGATTTTTGGATTGTATGCGGTGCCTGAAGATGTCACGATTTCTGATTGGATGTTATTGGGTGTGGATTTGCTGTTCCGTTCATTTTTGGATTGGTCTGAAATTTATGGCGTTCAAATGAGTTCAATCGAGCTTGATTCAATGGGTGGTCGACATTTGTTCATGATTCTCCTTCTCACCATTGATTTCATCCTAATCCAGGGTTTGTTTCGCGTTTTTGAGATCCGTCGAACGATTTCTGAAGGTGTTGCAGCGACTGTGCGCGATCCAGAGATGGCCTACCGCCTGGGGACGCGTGCTGTGCCCAGTTTGTTGGTGATGTTGGAAGATGACGAAATCGGTGTTGAACAGTGTCGAAACGTAATCGAAGCGCTTGCAGTACTGCAAGAATCAAGTGCGTGTGAATTGATTATCAATCGATTTAGCGACGACGATGTAAAGGTAACCGCAATCTCTGCAATGGTTGCAATTGGTCACTTGCCATCCTTGATTGACGCTCTCAGCTCAGATGTATATGCGGAACGATTCGGTGCAATCACAGCATTGCGTAAACTCGCACATCCTGAATCCATCTCCGCTCTACTTGTGGCCTTCAATACTGCAGAAGATCACGAAAAGGAACAGATACTGCAAGCATTGTCTGCCACTGGTCCTCCTTCATATCCACACCTCAGAAAAGCACTCAAAGGTACCAATAACAGAGTGAAATTGGTCGCTCTACAAGGCCTCAAGTTAGACTCAAGTGAGTCATTGATGATTCAATTGATTGAAATGTCATCAGATGCGGATGCAGATGTTCGTCTTGCAGTGGTTGATGCGATGCAACGTTTCTCTGATGGTCGTGTAGTCGCACCCTTGGCTAAAGCCCTTGATGACGAGGATGAACGAGTTGCACGACAGGCGAAACGTAGCCTAGATCACTTGGAATCAGTTGCCGCTCGCAAGGGAATTTCATCTGACCAATGATCCATCTTGTTCAATGTTCTTGTGACATTAACAGCATCTCCATCCGTCCACCAATCTACAGCCACAAAGGTCGGTTTAGATCCATGTAATTCCCAACAATCAAGAGAACGATTGAGCAAGAAATCATAGTCATTCACAATGTAGGCCCGAGTCCAATCAGAAGTCCCTCTTTCATTTGATAGCCAATTGTTCATGTGCCATACTGGTTGCGATGCGTCACCCCTATGGACATCACATGTCATTTCCTCGGGATTTTTCTCAGCATAATTTGTCGTCCACCCATGCTCAACAAAATTGTGTAGGTATGGATATTGAGGGTCAAAACCTCCTTCGATGAATACGACCAGGTTTCGTTGGTTATCAATCATTGTAGACAGGGTGGGCCACTCTTCTCCCAATGTTTGAATGTGTACCTTTTCCATGAGGCCGCTCATATTCAGGATGTACTCAATGTGGGTATAGGGTACATGGACTTCGAAGAGCAGTGTCACAACATCTCTAGTCGATGAATTCATTTTTTGATGAATGATTGAGAGTAACTCGACGGCATTTTGACTTCCAAGGCTACATGTGCCATGACAAAATGAAGTGTTTTCTAGAGATTCGGAGTATCTAGAGTGGTGTATGTCGAGCATAAAGGCTCGATAACCAGCATCCCATTGCAGAGTAATATTCTGTCGATGATTCGCAGCCAAGAAATTGTACCCTTCATCTGATGATGAATGAGCATTGTGGGTTTCAGGATATGAAACTTCAGTGTACTGACGATCGCAATTCTCGCTCAAGCCATTGCATGGTTCAACACTTTCCTGCTCCAGAGGCATCGTGATTGTGGGCGATAAGCCAACCAACAACAAGGCAACAATCAACGAGACACCCGCCGGGCCAATATTCCGGCTCATGGCTTCAGCTCGCAAGATTGTCAATCATTGCATCGATGGTCTCTGGATTTGCTTCTTTGTCACGACCGGACAAGCAAGCACGCCCAATGACATCAGAGCCGATGAACGAGAATTGTTGACGCATTGCCATGATCACATGCGCGCCACCGCCTCCACTGTGTGTACCTAGGCCAACTGGTTTGCCAGTACACATTGTTCGAAACTGCTGCCAATCGGTCGACATCCAAGCAATGGCATTGTTCAATGTAGGCGGCATTGAGCCATTGTATTCGGGAGCGACAACAATCCAAGCATCAGCCTCAATCATCTTGGTAATCAATTCAGAAACATCTGGTGCATCATCACTCTTTGAAAGAGCGACTGTAAACATCGGCAGACCCATTTCTGCTAAATCGATGATTTCGGTTTCATGTCCTTTGGATTGTGCATTTTCCGCAAATTTCTCTGCAAGTTCAAAATTTGTGCCTGATGTGGCAGTAATCATCAGAAAGCGAGCCATGTCACTGCGAGAGGTCATTGATTCTTGAATTATGCGACGCACTTGCTGCGGCGAGCGTCAGCGGCGAATGCTTATGCATAGAAGGTGCACGTGAAGAGCCGGAGATGGGTATGCCAGAACACGGTCACAAAGTTTGCCCGCACTGTGAGCATCCATTAACGGGTACTGAAGCGACCTGTCCAACTTGCTCAGGCCCCCTCTTCGGAATCGCGCCAAAAGCCACACAGTCTACCGAAAACACCACTGTGACTATCGACAATGTACCGGTTCCAACCTACACCCCCACGCCAACTGAGAATTCATCACCGGAAATCGTGGACTCCGTTTCTTCAACTGAATCTCCAAGTGCAGATCTGTCAGCGGATGAACTCATCCAACAGGGTGAGGTTTTGAGTATTGAAGGTCAACATGCTGAGGCTCTTCGTTTCTTTAATCAGGCCATTGCATTGGATCCATCCAAACATATGGCTTGGTTCAATCGTGGTGTTGTTAGTGAAGCAACCGGTGATGTCCAAGATGCGGTGCAAGCCTTCAAACTGGCTTTACAAAATGCTCCAGGTCACGGTGCCGCCAGCGCAAATCTAGCCGTATTATTGGCCCGAATGGGTCATGGTCATGATGCAGTTGAGCACGCACAGAACGGCCTCATTGCATTCCCTGGACATCCAGCACTAATCGAGATTATCTCCAGCACAGGGGCCCAGGCACCGGTGATCGAATTGCAGGCCGAACCGATTGCAGACACTTCTTCAGTTCCCTCCATGGAATCGACTGATTTGGTTGTTGAGGACACTCCTGTAATGGAGACTGTAATCCAGGAATCAGATGTTGAACCCGAACCACAGTGGGTTCAGCCTGAAGGCAATATCAAATCTCTAGGTGCTGCCCCGGCACCAATTGAACCCACCCCTGTTGAAATTCCGCAACCACAAGTGTTGGACCTTGATGAATTGGCAGATGCTGCAAAGGTGATGATTCGTAATGGTGACCCTGCCGGTGCGCTGGAATCACTTCGCCCTCATCTTCCTGAGGCTGCAGCCGAGCATGCACTATCTTGGCGAGTTGCAGCGAGTGCAATGGCCCGCCTTGATTTGACTGATGCTGCAATAAATGCATTCGAATATGCCACTGATTTAGATCCAAACGAAGCCTCAGCATGGTTTAACAAAGGAGCCCTCAAGAAGAAAATGCAAGATATTGAAGGCGCAATGCACTGTTTCCAAACAGCTCTAAACTTGGATAATCAATATGTCAAGGCCGCTAATGGTCTGGCTATGGTTGCCACTGATTTAGGAAAGGCCGGCGTTGCCATCGATGCATTCCGCGCCCTGCTCAGCGTTGAACCCACTCATGCAAGTGCCCTCATCTTTGCAGAGTTGTTGATTGATTTGGCAGAGGGCGAAGGTCGCGCCATTGAATTTGACATGAATTTGCCGACTACTTTACCGGCTGGACCTGAGATGGCTTCTGAGGCACTGCAATACTTGGCCGCCGGCCCCAGTATAATTCGCGCTCGAGCTCTCAGTGTCATGGGTGAGCATGCAGAGTCAGTCACCATTTGGAAACAACTGCTTGAGCAGGACAAGTCCAATGCTGCTTTGTGGCTAGGGTTGGCTCGTTCGCTCAGTGCTGCAGGCAGTGAAGAAAAAGCAGCCGCTTGTCGTCAAAAAGCTCGCGATTTGGGTGAAGATGTCGCAGAGCCAGAGCAGGTTTCGAGTGTAGGTGAAATTGCTGAATCATCTGTCGAAGAATCGATTTTGCTGACAGAATCAGAAGAGGCCACACAGGAAGTTGAAAGTGACGACCCTTGGGGTGATCTTTCCTCACCGATTGAAACTGTTGAGGTTTCTGAACTCGAACCAGAATCGAATCCTGAACCCCAAATTACAACTGCAGAAATCATGGAACACGAAGCCGCTCTTGACACCATCGAGTCTCCAGTACCAGTTGAAACCGAAGAGAGACCAGAAGTGGATTTAGCGGCAGCAGCATTGGAGGCCCAGAGTCAATCAATGTCTGAGCACACAGTTCTGCCCGATTCATCCAGTGTCGCTAATCAGGACATTGAATGGTATAACAAAGGAAATGAGTTGCTGAACAAAGACCGGTACTCAGAAGCTCTTTCGTGTTTTGACCGTGCACTCCCATCTTTCAAAGATGATAAAGCGATGGCGATTAAGATTCTCAATGGTCGAGGAAATTGCTTTTACTACCTCAATCAATACAAAGATGCCATTGAGAATTATTACAAGGCATTCGGAATCGACAAAAGCTTGACAACAGGAAAGGCACTGTACAATATGGGTACAGCCTATGCGGAATTAGAGTCATATGACAACGCGATTCACTGTTTCAACCAGTCCATTGGTAAGGATGTTGGTGAACCACTCGATGGTCAAAATAAGAAGCGAGCGAAAGAGCAAATTCGACTTTGCAAAAAGTTGCTTAAAGAACAAAAGCGCAGTGCTTGAGATGATTTCAGTCAAATCTAGCGTTTTTCCGCAATAGATGGGTTTATGTTCGTACAACTGTATGTAGTCCCATGACGAATCATGGAGGACGTGAAGTAATTGTCCGCCTCGGCGGTAAGGATTTGAACAAAGATGGCAGAATCATCAATCTCGTAGTCGTGGGATCAAGCCGATTCTACGATTACTCGATCGTTGAAGAAGCGCTAGATGAATGGGTTGACTCAGAAGCCAATCCAGATCTTGTGATTACTGGTGGTGCAAGTGGGGTCGATTATCTGGCTGAACGCTGGGCAGACAACCACAATGTCCCACATGCGGTATTTTCCGAGGCTTGGAATGCACCGCGTTCTGGCCTTGAAGATCAGGGTCGGAAGGAAGCGCCAACTACACTGACAAATGAGTTACTCGCAGCAGCCACCCACATCATTGCATTCCCTTCGCCCACAAGCAAATGGACTGAAATTGTCATTGAAATGGCAGAGGAACGCAATATTCCGTGCGTTGTGGTTCGTGTCGATTAAGTCATTTTTGCAATTGAATTGCCGACAGACCCTTGAATCGAGTCACACACGCCCAAGCGATGGAGGAACGTATCGCCGCCCAGCGGATGGCGCCACAAGGTACCATTCCTGTTGAGGAATCGGTTGCTGTGGAAGAACCACTAGAGATTCATATCAACGATTCCCCGTGGGTGACAACCATGCGTACTCCAGGTCAGGATCGTGCACTCGCAGTTGGGCTCCTCTATACGGAAGGGATCCTTACCAATTCATCTGATATCACAACCATTGAATTAGAGGAGAACATAATTATGATCAAGGGTGATTTATCTGCGCAAGGCCATACTCGTGGCTTCGTTCGTTCTAGTTCATGTGGCGTCTGTGGTAGTGCATCTCTGGAATCGGTTCTTGCTCGCAACCCACCAAAAATTCCGGCTGATGGTTTTTCATTCGAGTTTGAAGATATTGAGAAGTTAATCGAGAAATTAAATTCGTCGCAATCATTTTTCAAAACCACTGGTGGGATGCACGCTGTCGCTTTGTTCGATCATGACCTCAATCTTGTCAGCTTGTCAGAAGATGTCGGGAGACACAATGCCATGGACAAGATCATCGGCCAATCCATCGAAAGAATGCCACTCTCCAGATGTGGGTTCCTACTCAGTGGCAGAGTGTCCTTTGAAATGGTTCAGAAAGCGGTGATGGCAGGTTCACCATGCATCATCGCGATTGGTGCTCCTACAAGTTTGGCCATCCAACTTGCGAGGCAGCATGGAATGACTCTGATTGGATTTGCAAGAGAATCTAGATGTAATATCTACACCGGCGCTTGGAGAATAAAGGGGGTCGAATAGCATGCGCGATGACGTCAATGCACAGTCTCCGATAAACTCTGAGCGTCTCAAAATCCGCAAACCCAAGCGGGTGGCGGCAGGCATTACTGGCGTGACCAAATCTTTTGGAATCGGCCTCTCCGAAGCAGGACTCGGTCGCACCTTGCGAACCATGAGGTCTGTGAATAGATTCGATGGATATGATTGCCCTGGCTGTGCATGGCCAGATCCTGATGGTCATCGTTCAGGTTTTGAATTCTGTGAAAATGGGGCGAAAGCATTTGCAACAGAGGCAACAAAGAAACGCTTGACTCCTGAATTGCTCGGCTCAAAATCAGTCCAGGAATGGTCCAAATATTCGGATATGGACCTCGATAAACTGGGCAGATTGACAGAACCAATGGTACTACGAGAAGATTCGAACCATTATGAGAGAATCTCTTGGGATGATGCATTTGCCTTGATTTCAACCGCCGTAAGTAATCTGGATCAACCAAATGAAGCCGTACTGTATACATCAGGCCGGGCTTCAAATGAAGCTGCATTCTTATGGGGTACGCTATCCCGGCAGATTGGGACCAATAATCTACCCGATTGCAGTAATATGTGTCATGAATCCAGTGGCGTTGCCCTCACGCAATCGATTGGAATTGGAAAAGGAACTGTGAAATTGGAATGTTTCAATCATGCAGATTTGGTACTCGTGATAGGACAAAATCCGGGGACAAATCATCCACGCATGTTGTCAGCGTTGGCTCAGACTAAGCGTAATGGTGGTACAGTCATCAGTATCAATCCATTGATGGAAACGGGCCTCAATCGTTTCAAGCATCCTCAAGAAATCATCCGCTTGATGGGGAGAGGTACACCGATTGCAGATGCCCACTATCCTGTTAGAGTCGGTGGTGATCAAGCCTTGTTACAAGGCATATCCAAAGTCATACTCGATGAAGGCAATCTGGACTGGAATTTTATCGATGATCATGTCGATGGTTTTGAGGAATGGAAATCCAACATTGAGTCTGTATCTTGGGATTCGATTGTGACGCAAAGCGGAATCGAGCAGACACGAATCACCGAATTGGGAGAAGCCGTATCAAAATCAAAGAACCTAATCATTTGCTGGGCGATGGGGATTACTCAGCATGAAAATGCAGTAGCAACAATTCAAGAGGCGAGCAATATTTTGCTCGCAGGTGGCCATTTCGGTCGTCCAGGGGCCGGTGCTTGCCCGGTCAGAGGCCACTCAAATGTGCAAGGTGACCGAACTGTCGGCATCAATCATCACCCCAGTGAATCATTCCTTTCTGCATGTGAAGAGGCTACGGGTATCGTCATGCCGCGAGATTCTGGATTTGACACAGTTCAATTCGTTCAAGCAGCACGCAAGCATTCAGTCAGATTGTTCATGGCCCTTGGGGGAAATATCCTCTCGGCAATGTCTGACACTGAAGAGGTCGCCAATGCCCTACGTAAGATAGATCTCACAGTTCAAATTTCAACAAAGTTGAACCGCAGTCACTTGGTCACTGGTAAACAGGCACTGATTCTACCCTGTCTCGGTAGAACTGAAATTGATCCTGCAGGCTTTGTTACCGTCGAGAACTCGATGGGTGTTGTTCACTCATCGACAGGGAAATTGAAACCGGCATCCGAATCACTACTCAGCGAACCATCTATTGTTTCAAGGATGGGGAATGCTTGCTTTGGAGAGTCTCCATTCCCATGGAGTAAATATGGGTCCAATCATGATGCGACTAGAGATTTGATTGAATCAATATTGCCTGGTTTCTCTGGATACAATTCACGTGTGCGACAGAGTGGTGGCTTCTATCTCCCCAATGGTCCCCGTGATGGACCCACATGGAATACACCTACGGGCAAAGCCAGCATGCATGTTCACAGATTCCCTGAGCGGGCTATCCCCGATGATCGCTTCGTCCTCATGACGGTTCGAAGCCATGATCAATACAATACGACAGTGTATGGTATGGATGATCGTTATCGAGGTGTTTACAATGCTCGTAGAATCGTGATGATGAATCCAGAAGATATGGATAAACTGGGAGTCAAAAGTTCTGAATCCATTGATTTGACCAGTCATTTCGAAGATCGAACCATTGAATCACTGGAGTGGAAAGTTGTGCCATATGATATTCCAAAGGGCAACCTTGCTGCCTATTTCCCTGAAGCAAATGTTCTCATCCCGCTTGAATCCGTTGCCAAGGGTAGCAACACACCGACATCAAAATGGGTTGAAGTCAGCGTAGCTCTTCGCAAGCATTGAAATTGGACGGCTGTGAGGCAGGTGTATGGCCGAGGAAGACTGTGGGGCGACCTTTGCGCTACCAATGTCTGAAGACATCGAAGTGGTTCCGGTAATTATCGATGTCACAGATGACGCCATGTCGGCGATGGAAGGAGCAATGGCTAGTGCTGATGATGCAGACGTTCTGGTCATCAGTGTTCTTGGTGGTGGATGTTCAGGATTCATGTATGATCTCCAAATTCAGTCCAAGCCCGATGACGATGGTTGGCAATTCATCAGTTGCGATGGCATTACGATTGCAGTTCATGATAAAGACAGTAAGCAATTGTCTGGCATCACTCTTGATTTCGTTAACAGCCTCATGGGTGGAGGATTCAAAGTCATCAATCCCAATGCACAGAAAGCTTGCAGTTGTGGCAAGTCCTTCCGCTAATCGACAGTGGTTGAATCCATCTCCGGCGTCTTTGGAGGAATTGCATCTTCACCTTCCTGCAATGTTGATGGAGCACGTAACATATCCTCAAAGTTGAACGGTTCTGATTCTTCTGAATGGCTATCATTCAACTCCAAGTGTTCCTTTAATGAGCGGATTGGATTCAATTCCATTCGATCATGCTCACGTGTGAATGAATAGAGCATGGGGTTGTATTTTTCGACCATTTGTTTTTGGAAAATCATTCTCACATCTTCAGCACGGAATCCGAAGAATGAAATTTCAACCATGATGGCCACAGCCGCAGCACTGTATAGGACAATGAGTACAATTCCTGCAAACCAAATCGGGTCAGCAAAAATCGAGTTACTTGCACCAATTTGAGTCAAGAATAACTGACGACTTAGCAAGAAGAGTAAACCCAACCCGACGACAGGTGCGAGAATATCGTCAACCAAACGTTCCATTGGTTGTAAACGACGCTGGCTTGTATCTGCGAAAACCAACTCACCATGAGAGGCTGCCTTTACAATGACAATTACACTGGTCAGCAAGAGGAATAGCAAGACAGTGAAAGCGATTCCCAACCAAGTTGGAAGGGGCATATAAGAGACAATTAGATAGCAAAATAGACCCAAAAATGCAGTGGTTGGGAGACGGTGCATGTGTTCTACCATCGCATCTTCCTCTCGGACTCCTCGATCGAGACGATGGATGCCAATGATTCCCCAATGCATCAATCTCAACACAATATCGACAATTTTAGCCAGTAAACCTCGATTGATTAGTACCCACTCGGCAACCAGAATCAGTGGAAAGAGAAGGATGAACAAAATCGCACCAATTAGGCCGACCAAGGGAGACAAAATGAGAACGGGTAGCAACATAAAATGAGGCAATTTAAGCGGATGTAGCACATCCATCTCAATACGACCTTGCCTTATGATGTCAATCGGTAGACTGCGTGCTAAATGGTCCAATTCTTGTCTGCGAGTTGAGAGTGGCTCGCCAGCATCAAGAACCTGTCTCACCCAGCTTCGATAGCGAATGTGCTCCGGCTGATTTCCGACACGTATCGCCCACCAAAACCGAAGAGGTAGAGCGAGGATGATGGGGACGAGTAAAACGCCAACAGCAATGAGAAGGCTGGTAAAATTCTCTGCCACACCTCGGTGTACCTCATCACAGCCTTAACAAAAGCGGAAGTCATTGAGGGATTGCGGCAATAATCAGGCTTTCTGGGACGACGCCGAAATTGTGCGAGTCCTCAGTTCCAGTGGGGTCTGGATTATCTCCTTCGAGAAAGTAACCATTCGGCTGAATGTGTTTTACTCGTTTGACGATATGGAGGTCTTTCCATGGGTGCTTGGCAATGACAATATCACCAATCTGTGGTATAGTGTCGGTATTGGCCTCGATTGTGTCACCATCTCGAAAGGTAGGCCACATGCTATTGCCGTGGACACGGACTTCAATCCGCGCCAATCAATCAGCTCGCTCGAATCCACGAAATCTCGCTACGTCCCTTCACATTCCAGAACATGTTGTGGATATCCTCGATTGCATCCATCAGTTCTTGTGCGTGTTCAGCTGAGACTTCGACCTTGCAGGCACTGCACAATTTGGCAGCCTTCCAGAAGATATCATGAAGATCAGGAATGGCTTCTAGGTGTTGTGGCTTGAAGAAATCTGTCCAGAGGACGAGTAGTTCATCCTTGCACTTTTGGGCTTCTTCTTCCTTGATTGCAGCATATCGACTCATGGTGTTGATATAGGCAGCTGAACCGCAATCATTGCCATGGTTTTCTGCAAGTGTGAGCATCTTGTTTGTCATTGATTGCACGGCTTCACCTGCAATTCGGGCACTGGCTGGATCATAGACGCCACAGGGTCCATCGCAATGGGCCTCAGCGTCGATTACGTAGGGTGTGTCACTCGACATGTACTGACCCATCTGAATACCGTCTATGAACATGCGTATGTTGAAGGGGTGACTTGTCAACGCAAAATCATGGCTCGAATTGCAGTAACGGACGGTATGGCTTCGGCGGCTGTACAAGTGTTGATTGATGCAGGTCACGAGGTGGATTTGGAACCGGGAAAACTGGATGGTTTTGATGCCGTAGTCATTCGTTCAGCAACCAAGATGGACGCTGAAGCTATTTCACAATCACCGAGCCTCAAACTCATTGGAAGAGCTGGTGTCGGTGTTGACAACATTGATTTGGATGCCGCAACGAATGCGGGCATCCTAGTTTGCAATACACCGGGGTCTTCGACACAATCTGTCGTCGAGTTGACCATCGGCCATCTTCTGGCCTCTACACGGCACATACCGACTGCAGATCGGGATTTACGAAGCGGGCAATGGACAAAAAAATCGCTTAAGGGTACTGAACTATCTGGTAAGAGAATTGGTTTCATCGGGTTTGGAAGGATCGCTCAGGGAGTTGGTCATGTTGCACGAGCGTTAGGGATGGAATTGCACGCTTATGATCCATACTTGCCTGAAAAGGTAGCCTCCGAACTCAATTGCCAACTACATGCAGATGTTGTAGATGTATTTCGTCTATGCACACATATTGCAGTACACTGTAATTTGACTGAAGAAACACATCATTTGGTGAACACACATACCTTGTCCCTCATGCCTGGTGTTGGTGCAGATGGTATTGCTTGTGGAAACCACCTTGTTTCTTGTGCGCGTGGGGGGATTGTCGACCAAGATGCTGCCCTACAGGCTCTTGTAGACGGTACTTTGAGTTCATGTGCTTTGGATGTGTTTGAATCAGAGCCAGAAACATCGCATCCGATTTTGCATCATCCTAATTTCCATGGGACACCACACATAGGTGCAGCAACCTACGAAGCACAAGCGAGGATTGGATTGGAGATGGCCAATTTACTGATTGAATTCTTCAAAGGTCAAATTCCCAAATCTATCGTGAATAAAACCGTTCTAGACTAAGAGTTCTTGAACCACCGATTTTCTTTTCTAGATAATGTCGGAGAGAATCCTCATCCACTGTGATTTGGATGCTTTCTATGCATCTGTTGAAACCATCCATCACGGTCTGGATCCACAGGTTCCACTGATTATTGGTAGTGATCCAAAAGATGGCAAAGGTAGGGGTATTGTCTCAACATGTAACTATGCTGCAAGAGAATATGGTGTTCGCAGTGCCATGGCAATATCCGAAGCTTGGCGTCGTTGTCCTGGTCAACCATTGGGCCCAGCATTGTATCATCGTGGTGCACATCGCTTGTATCGAAGAGCCTCAAATCGTGTCATGCGCATATTATCTGCACATGCAGATAAATTTGAGCAGGCAAGTATTGATGAAGCATATTTGGACGTAACCGAAAAATGTCGAGGTGATTGGAATCAAGCGGAATCACTATGCCGAGAGTTGCAACAATTGATTCAGGATGACATTTCCTTGAGTGCATCTTTTGGAATCGGCCCCACTCGAGTCGCAGCGAAGATGGCGAGTGAAGCAAGAAAACCAGGCGGTATATTTCTGGTTCCTCCGGGTGGTTTAAGAGAATTTTTCTCAACACACGAATGCCGTGCTGTCCCTGGAATTGGTCCTAAAGCGGCTCAACTTCTCGGTGAAATGGGTGTCCTGACTTTGGCAGATGCTTATGGCGAAGGTCCAGATTTCTTGTCGGATGCTTTTGGCCGAAGAAGAGCTGAAGCTTTATGGAGGATTTTAGAAGGAGAATCGTCCAACGAAATTAGTCCACTGCGATCAAGAAAAAGTATTGGTAAAGAGCATACATTTTCACGTGACATTGCAGAACCAGAGGTTGTTTTTGAGATGTTGGGGCAATTGGTTCAAAGAGTCACAAAAAAACTGCTTGACTTGGAAATTACAGCTAGAAATATCGAAGTCAAATTGCGTTACAAAGGGTTTGAAACTCTTTCACATGCCCGCAGCTTGCCTATTTCACTGGATGATGATGAAACATTTGAGAGAATTGGGTTTCGATTATTGGCCAACATTTACGATACAAATCGACCGGTTAGGTTGGTCGGTTTCCGCCTAGGGGATCTAGAGGCCCCCCCGAATCGTCAGTCATCCTTGAATGCCTTCAGTGAATGATGCATCAGACTAAGTTGTGCATCGTAACCAACTCATCTGTGAATTCCGACAGTTCATCAGGAATTGCAATTCCTTCGACCTCAGCGTTTAGGCTGAGGCCTGCTTCCTTCTTTGCCCGCCAGGTTTCACTATTGAATTCAGACAATGAAATTGTCATACTTCGCATCCTCTTCGCTTCATCGTCATTGTCCAAGGGGCTCGGTGGATAACTTCGAATATCCACAGCACTTTCTCCATACAAAGTCTCACTAAGGTGGTGTGTAAAGAAAGGACAAATTGGGCTGAAAATTGTGAGCAAGTCTTTCACGATTCTATGAATCGTCCAGGCAGCATTTACATCGTCATCGTATAGTCTACGCTTGGCCATTTCCAACCAGTGACTAGGCAAAACGTCAGTGCCAAAATTCTTGATTGTTCGTGTTGCTGAGAAGATGTCAATATCATTCCAGGATTTGTTTACATCTTCGAGTACCTGAGTAAATTCAGAGAGAATCCATCGGTCCCCTGCACACAAATCGCTGGGAGTTTGTGTCAAATCTTCAGGAACCGGGAATTGTGATGCAAATCGAGCAACATTGAAGATTTTGGTCAATACACCGAAGTATTTCGCTTCAATTTCTTCAGGGTTGATGTGGAAATCATCACCGACCTGTGCATCACAGGCCTTCCATAAACGAAAGCACTCACTACCAATTTTGTTGGCCTTGAGCTGAACACTCTTGTCCGGGCCTTTGACCTTCCATGATCCGGTTCGGCCACCAGCGCCACATTCCAGCACACTATCTGCATCGATACCATTGCCCAAAGATTTGGACATCTTTCTTCCCCAAGGATCCATGCCTAGTCCATCAATCCAAACATTTTGGAATCCTGGTTTATCCATCAACAGTGTACTCTTGAGTAAAGTGTAGTATAACCAAGTGCGCACGATTTCTTTGCCCTGGGGTCGTATTCCAGTCGGGAAGGCATTCGCAAATGTTTCCGGGTCATTCAGATATCCTGAAACAAAGAGATTAGAATTCGAGGAATCCATCCATGTGTCGAATACTTTTTCCTCACCAGAAATAGCACCTAGGCTGCTTTGTAATTCTTCAAACGACCCTAAATCTTCTCGCGTATCACGATTCAACACACGGCTGTTGGAGGGTGGGTTCTGACACCAAGGTTGAACATATTCTCCGGCGGGGGGTACGATGACTTTCGATTCATCTTCGGAATACCAAATTGGGATTTCGGTGTGGTACCACCGACGTCGACTGATGGGCCAGTCAATGCTGACATTCGCCATCCAATCGAGCAAGAACTGCTTGTTGCGAGTAGGTATGAAATTGATTTGATCAACATGCTCACGCATTCGATCTTGGATGTGCGTTTGTCGAACATACCATTCCTTGAGCAGAATGATTTCAACGGGGTTCTTACCTCTTTCAGAAACTGGGACTTCTTGCTCTCTTTCCTCGATATTCACAATCCGCCCTTGATTGTCCAAGAACTCGATGATTGAAGCACGTGCATCCTTAACTGGCATGCCATTGAGTGGCCCGGAAATTGAAGTCATGCAGCCATCCAAATCGATAGCTTGGAAAGGTGACAAACCCATTTCTCTGAAAACCGAAACGTCATTTTGGTCACCAAAAGAACAGACCATTAGTATCCCTGATCCAAACTCTGACTTGACCGATGGATGTGTTCGTATTTCCACTTCAGGCGTACGGCCTTCAACTGGTACGGGTAGTACAGCCTTCTGTCCAACTAAATGCGAATATCGCTCATCATCAGGATGCACGACCACCACGCCACATGCACAAATCAATTCGGGTCGTGTTGTAGAAATGATCAATTCATCTCCACTTTCAGTTAACCAACGAACATCGACCAATTGTGTTCTTCTTTGCAGTCTCTCGACTTCCGCATCAGCGATGGTAGTACCTTCAACTGGATCGTAGATATTCGGCCGTAAATCCTCAATAATTTCACCTCGCTTGAATAGATCAACAAAAATTGCCTGCGTCACTGATCGATAATCTGGTGCATCTGTAAGGTATTCGCGTGAAAAATCGCAAGAGAGACCAACGCGTGAGGCAGTTTTTCGCATGGCTTGTGTATATGTTTCAATCGTTTGTTCGCACAACCGCAGAAATTCAGCCCGGTCATATGTTTTCATCTTACGTCGAGTATTTTTTTCTACAGTGAATTCGATATTGATTCCATTCCGATCTACGCCCCAAGGGAAGTAGACCTCTTTGCCTAAAAGGCGCTGACTACGAGCGATAACATCAATCATGCTATATTGGGCGACAGCACCGATGTGCCAAGTTCCACTAGGATAAGGTGGGGGTGTATCGATGACGAAAATTTCCCGCCCACTTTTTGGGTTGAAACCATATCTTTTGTTGTACAAATCGACATCCGCATAATGCGTTTCTTGGATTCGTTTTTCAAGGTCAATTGACCAGCGTTTATCGGTAATGGTTGGCTTTGCCATGTGGTGTCCCCACCTCGGCCCTTGTACGGTGAATCGTACAGGTCCGGCTCGCGCTCAGGTCTCTTGGTTTTCAAGCCTCCCGTATACAATTGGGCATGAGGAATTAAAGGTTGAATGCTGAGAAGGAGCTCCAGAGGGGCGTTCATGGCTGACGAGGTTGAGGTCGATGATACCGGTGCTAAGGCTTCCGGTGTTCAGGATTTCGCGTCCGATGTCCGGCGTCGAATTACCGAGTTTGAGTCCCGTAAATCATTCGGATCACTGTTGTCAGCCCCCAAGATGATTCGTCGCGAGCTCCAAGAAATGTCATTCTTTGGAGTACTTACAGCCGTGCCTGCATTGACTGTCGTCCTATGCTTGCTCGTCACAGCATTCCTTGCATACCATTCTGGAATCGTCGACGGCATGAAGGATGAAGCATCGATGAATGTCAATGGTGACTTGGCTGCATTCTTACCTGAAGATAGTACAGTCGCAGACAATATTGCCGAGGTTGAACGTGATTGGACTACAAATGTAATGATTATTTATGTCGAATCAGGCAAGGACAATATTACCAAACGAGATATTTTGATACAGATGGATTTAGTAGAATCAGCACTGAATTCTGTTCCTTCAGATGATGGAGTTGAAGATGACATCAAGTATATTCTCAGTATTTCATCTGTTGTCAAGGAAATCAATTCTAGTGCACCCCGTGTTGCTGATGCCTTTGTGCGTAATGCTGGTCAAGCATGTCCGGTTGGTGCATGCGATTGGCTTGCAGAAAACACCAGCGATTTAATTTTGGATAACGCAGAATTGATTGGTGATTACACAATCCCTGACTCTCAAGATCGCATTGACCAAATCATCGGGGAATTGCCACCAAATGCGCAAGACAAATTGGTTCGAGATGTCGGTGAAAAGAAAAATGGTACTTTCGTCGATACTGAGGCCGGTTACTGGAACCGTGCCGTGATTATCGTAGGCGTTGCAGAAAATGACAAGGATGGTGATGGGAAACCGGATGTACCAACTTCTGAGTTGATTGAACGTACACAAAACAAGATTCTTGAAATTTCAATTGCGAATAACTGGGGCGGGATTGATAAAAATGGGAATTGTATTGAAGATGAGACTACACTTGAAGAAGAACTCTGTTTGATGATGACGTTGACGGGTCCAACTCCAATCACCAATGCAGTGACTCAATATACATTCATTTTGTTTTGGGACATTTTCCCAGTCGGTGTCGTCGCTGTAGCCGGCGTCTTGTTCTTGTTCCATTGTGATTTATTCCAGACCGGAAGAATCCGTTGGGAGCAGGGAATCAAGGTTGTCATTATTGCAGGACTGCCTACCCTTTGCTCAGTTTTCGCAACATTGGGGTTGATTGGATTTACCGACTATGAAGTCACGATGACTGTGATTATTGTAGGCCCAATTATTCTGGCTCTCGGAGTTTCTTATGGGTTGCACATTACGAATCGATATGCCGAATCTAAAGGAACGCCCAAAGAAAAAATGGCGCTTGCATTACAGTCGACGGGTCGTGCAGTATTCCTGTCTGCTGTGACCACTGTAATTGGATTCGTTTCACTCATATTGACACCGATGGCCCCCATCAAAACAGTCGGAGTTTCATTGGCTGGTGGAATTATCATCGTTTATTTGTACACCATGATTATGGTGCCAAATTTAACCATGTTACTTGATTTGAAAAAGCCATCTCATGACCCACCCAAGGTATTCATCCTCGCCGTTCGAGCTCCAATTCGATGGAGTCGAATTGCCTTGACAGGTTTCATCATGCTGATGCTTGTTAGTGCATTGATCTACCAGCCACAAATCAACGAGAATGTCGATTTATTGGAAATGGCTCCTCAAGAGGATACTCCCGCTGTTGAGAAGATGATTACCTATTCGGAGGAGTTTGAAGGTGGTCAAGTTGGGATGATTTTGGTCAAATCCGATATTGCGGCAGAACCAGAATTTTTGACACCTGGTGACAATGAAGCTCAAAAAGATCCGTTCGATAATTTGTATAAAATTGAAAATTTATCAGCCATGGTCAACAATGTGGATAGTACAACTGCTGTCTCTATCGCGTTCTTGATGAAATCTGTTGGCGCTTCACTCAATTTCTCTGGTTCAAGTACGATTGCTGAATTTTGTTCAGATCTACCGGATGTTCCAAAAGAAGTCTGCAACCTGCTTTTCGCGGAAGAATACAATGCTAGTGCCACATTCTGGACTGTTTTGATGGAGTTAGACCGTGATCAATCTGCAGGTACTGAAGTTCAAAGTTTCTTGATTTCTGTATTCTATGATGGTTTGTCACCAGAGTTACGCCACTTCTTTGTCTCGAAAGATTTCCAGCGTTCACTCATCTACATTGATATGCCATTCATGGATGTGAAGGAAACTGAATGGAGACAGGCTACGATAGATGGGTACGCTGAAGATCGCGATGACTTTGATTTCCAACCAAGTGGTCTTATCGGCGTTGCGGCTGTAACAATTGACGTCAACAATTTGATTGTCGGTAGCCAATGGCAATCACTCGGTTTCGCTCTTTTATTCACCATAGTCACCTTAGGATTCGTGTTCAGGGATGCAAAATATGCAGCGCTTACCACATTCCCTGTTGTTTTCACTGTCGCGATGCAGTGGGCTGTAATGGTCATTCTAGATGTTGATCTGTCTCTGGTCACCGTAATGATTGGGTCAATTTTGGTCGGTGTCGGTGTTGATTTCTCGATTCACATTGCCAGTCGAGTACGTGAACTGGGTGGTACTTTAGAAGCAATTCAAGATTCTTGTGCAAGTACAGGAATGTCTCTATTCGAAGCATTCGTTGTGACTTCGGCAGGATTGATGACAGCTTACCTCATCCCAATTCCAGCGATCAAACCATTCGTTACCGTAATTATCATTCTACTATTATTTGCTGCAATCAGTGCACTGTTACTTTTGCCTGCGATATATTCAACCTTTGTCAAAATGGGTTGGGGGCTTACGGGTGGTAGCGACGCCATGCGACGAAAAGCTGGACTTTCAGGAGGCAGCAACGCACTCATCGCTGAATTGGATGCGGCTGAATCATACGACGCAGTCTTGCTTTCCAGTGCTGATGATGCATGGTGAACCCTTTCAAACCATCACGAGCCCGTAGGGCTCGATGAGCACACCCAATGTCGACATTCCGGTATCCAATCGTGCATCTCAGATTGAATATGCAATTCGTGATGTTGTCGTGCCTGCAATTGAGTTAGAGGCACAGGGGCATGAAATTTTGAAATTGAATATCGGCGATCCTATTGCATATCCAGGCTTGCCAACTCCACCTCACATGATTCAGGCATTTCAAGACAGTTTATCTCGAGGAGAAACCGGATATTCACCCTCATATGGTTTACCAGTTCTTCGTACTGCCATAGCAAAGGACGAACAAGCCAAAGGCTGGGATTGTAGTGATCAAGATGTGTATGTTTGTCATGGTGTCACCGAAGCGCTGCAGATTATTTTCGCAGCCGTTCTAGAGCCAGGTACCAAAGTACTCGCACCCGGTCCTCACTACCCTCCATACATGGCGTATCCACAAATGTTCGGGGGAGAAACAGTAGAATATCGCCTCAAGGATGATGATGGATGGAAAATTGATTTTGAGGATATTGAAAATAAGATGGACGAAACCGTACGATTACTTGTCCTCATCAATCCGAACAATCCAACCGGTAATGTTGCTGGTGCCGATGAAATCGATCGATTGATTTCCATTGCAGAAAAATGGCCCAATTGCATGATTGTAGCTGATGAAATCTACGATGGTCTGGATTTCACAGGTCATCACGTCAGTGTGGCTTCAAGGAGCCATACGGTGCCCGTATTCACATTGAATGGTGTCTCTAAGGTGTATTATGCCCCTGGTTGGAGAATTGGATACATGGCTCTTCACGATCCACTGCAAAGCCTGGGAGCTGTTAGAGATGGTATTGAGCGACTTTTGCGTTCTCGATTATGCGCTTCGACACCAGCACAAATGGGGTATTATGCAGGACTAGAATCGCCACGTGATTGGATGCAGGAGTATTCAGCTAAAGTCATCGCACAACGTGACTTGTGTATACGGCGAATTGCCGAAATTGATGGGTTGGAAGTTCAATCGCCAGGGGGTGCTTTCTACATGTTTGTTCGACTGACTGATGATCACTGGGCAAAGAATGACAAGGATTTCGTCCTTAAGTTGCTTCATGAAGAGCACGTTTTGGTTGTACATGGAAGTGGATTTTCTGCTGAAATGGGTTCTGGGCACTTTCGATTGGTCTATCTAGCCAATGAATCCGTGCTGAACGAAGCTTTTGATCGGGTTGAGCGATTCTTGACCAACTCACGGTAGCCCCTCGTGTACGCGTGCACGCTGCGGTTCCCGCAGCGTGGAATCGGAACGGCTTAGAACGTGAACGAACTCGAATGTCCATGCGAGCATTCCTGCAAGCCATTTTGGGGGTGTCGCTGTTCATTTGTTTACTGCCTACAAGTTCAGCTGAGGCGGAAATTGTTGAGTACGGTTCTTTGGACATCACAATGCTTGCACCGGTAGCCTTAGCAGTTGCAGGTGCCGGTATATTGTGGAGATGGATTCTTCCTATCAGCCTTGGAAACCTCCAAGTTGCTTTCGAAATTGATGATGACTTGTATGAGGTTCATCGGTTATCAAAATCTAGACAAGAAACCACGGAACTGCTGAACCTTCCTAGTGTGCCTTTCGGCGTATTGTCCTACTTGATGGCGATGGGCGGAATCATGCTTATTGTCGCAGAGTTGCTCATCGGCCCGGGAACATTCTACAAACCGATTGTATTCGTGACTGCAGCCGCAGTAATCATTCCAATTATTGTTTCACCGATTGTTACAATGTATGCACAAATTCGAGCGATGAATAAGCGCCTCATTACTCAAACTATCTCAACGCAGTTGTTTGGTTATCTTGGCACTGCATTTGCGATGATCATGATTTTGTCCTCCATATTGTACTATGGTTGGACGGTGTCAAATTCGAGTGGTACATTTGATACTACATTGATGATTCAGTGGTCGGGTTATGCGCTTCTCGTATACATGTCGCCTACGATTTTTGCATATGGACGAATCATGGGTGCCTCTTGGAACACGCTATTGTTGTCGAAGTGGCGTACAGCCAAGGGCTGGAAAACCGCAATTGATCCAGATCCCCCCAAGATTATCAAGCGACTAATCTCCCTATTTCTGGTTATTTTCCTGTCCACCATGCCCATCGCAGCAATCAATGGAATTGTCACATTGATTCACGTCATCATCAACGATCCTGCAAATGCAAATCGTTTGCTTGATGTTGGTGGAATTCTAGGCGAGTCGATTTACTCATTGGTAGAAGATTCGGAATATATCCAGCAACTAATTTCTCTGAAAACATTGCAAGAAGTCTTGGCATCATACTTGATGCTCAATGTGGCGATTGTTGGGCTGGCATTTATTTTTGAATTAACAAGAAACCTGTTTCTTGGAGGGCAAACCTTTGCGGGTGTCGGTGGTGTCATTTTAGCGCAGCCACGAGACATTCGTACCGAGCCAGAAGTTCAAGGTCGCATTCTTTTCTTTGGTTTGGCAGGTTTTTCTGGATATGTCGTTCTGCTACTTGTTTTGCAAACCTACAAGGAATTCTCAGGATTGATGCCTTATGGTTCAACAGTCAGTGAAGAAATGCTACTTGAAAGCACATGGGAATTCATTGCCGCAGGCCAAGGAATTTTTCTGCTTACTTGGTTGCTATCTAGTACTAGATTCATGCACCTTCGCAGCCTGAAATTTGATCTGTCTCCAGATGAAAGACGCGAGGGCGTCATTATGGCAGGTGGCGGGGATTGGATGCGGGACCACATTGAAGCCGCCGCCCGTTCCGATGATATCTCCACACTAATTGCATTCCAAAATGAGCAAATTGATGGTGATAGAGCCGTTGTACGCTTGGAAAAGGGTAGAGCAAAAATGATTGAATCGGCCCTACGTGGATTGTGGCCTCGTGCGATTGAAGAGGCGCGCAAAGTTCTAGCCCAACAAAGAGGCGATGATGACGAAGCACGAATGATCATTGCCACTGGACACATGGCCTGCCGTCGTTTTGATGCAGCAAAAGAAGCATTACGAGGTATGGAGCAGCCCGAGGGATATGATGAGCCTGAATTACTGGCCCTAGCAATGGAGTGGTTAGATCCATGGGCTGGTCGAATCGACAATGACGATTTGTACGATTGGGAGAACAATTCGACCATTGACCATCTCAGGGACTTGCAGAAGCGACTCAAGTCATGGGGCCCTGAAAGTTCGCTGGGTGCAGCCCATCGTGATCGTTTATCGTTGCACGCACAACTATCAAGTGTCGCTATGCTTCGTGCCCAACGCCGAAGTGAAGAAGCTCTAGACTTGTGTCTCGACCTCGTACGTACACATCCAGATTCGACACTTGCTCGAATTGGTTGTGCATTGTGCATGATTGATTTAGAACAGTGGTTTGATGCTCTTGATGTATTTGAGGAAGTCAATGAGTCAAGTCCAGATGACCCACGTGTTCGCGCACTGAGTGGTATACTTGGATTCCAAGCAGAACCCAGTGATTTGGAGGTCGCGCTTGCAGTCGGTACGGATTTGCAAAAGGCATCTTGGATTGATGATGCACCAGTGAATCCTTTCGCAGCACTCGGCGCACGCAAAGGCATGGACGAAGCACTGAATGCCAATGTGATGATTCTAGCACATGAGGCACTTGAGAAAGGTGTAACGCCGACATATACTGAATCTCTTGCATCTATCTTGTTTAATTGGGCAATCTTAGTACCAAGTTGGATTGTCTTGGGCTGGCTAGCTTGGATTGAATCGGATCAAAACTCGACCATCGGAATTGGAACCACGATTCTCCTAATGGGTTTGCATCTTTTCACTCGTCGATTCCGAAGACAACAGCGACGCGTGATTAAACATAGAGATCAAAGAGGCATGATTTTGTATTCAAAGAAGATGAAAAGAGCAAAGGTCAGTGGCCATCCCAACAAAATGCCCATTGGCAATCATCTACTGTTGAAGGGTTTACTCGTGACAGTCAATGGAAATGTGTACGACATTGGGTTCCCGGGATGGATGGTTATCCGATTGCCAAAGGAGCGAGAAAGGCAATTTAGAAACCGTATGCGCAATCGAATGCGAGAATACAAGTCTGGGAAATCTCCTCGAACGAGTGCTCTTCCTGAACGTTGGTGGGACAAACGGCCAAAACCTGTCGACAAGGGTATGCGGACACTTGAACGTCTGATAGGTCCAGCTGCATACCGTGGTGCACATCGACGAACATTGGGTGCTGGAGATAGAAGTTCAGGCCAGCAACGTGATCGTCGATACATTATGGAAACTCAGCCAGGTAAGAGAGGCATCCCAACTCATGGCAATCCTACTGAAGGTCCTGCCAGAAGGCCAACTGCAAGACCTGAGCAGGTTGACCGGATTCAAGATATTTCTCGCAAGACAAAATTAGGTATTCGTCGTAACGCAGAAGATATTGACGAGTTTCAAGACTTTTCATAGGTGATTCAATGCCGTTAGTCGATGACCCTATGGATGAATCAACACCATGGTTGATTGAGGAATTAATGCAGAGATTCCCTTCACTTGATAATGGGTTCATTTTAGATGAAATCAACCAGCAACCAACCTGGTGCCTGACAGTATCTGGGTTTGAAATCTGGTTTTCAGAATTAGAAGGAATCCTTGACCAAACCCTCGGTAGAAGACTGGCACATGCGGCCGCCGAATCGGAGGAGTGGCATTGGAATCAGTTGTCACCTTTGCCCAAATCCTGGTTCAATCAGGAGAAAAAGCGGCTATCTGTGATTAATCAAGATTGGAACTTACGAGGTCTTGGGCAATTGGATATTTTAGAAAAAAGTAGTGAATCGAACACCATCATCGTCGCCAATCGTGCTTTCACAGCACTTGCAGCAGGAATTGGAAATGCTGCCTGGGAATGTATTCATGAACAACGATATCGCTTCCAGTGGTCTGATCGTGGTGCGGGTGAGACTGTGATTGAATTGACCGGAGATCCTCGA
>MDTG01423256.1_pt1 | contig 31927 bp, 30 predicted proteins | sample 811421 | NCBI WGS metagenome assembly MDTG01 (sample SAMN05326645, study PRJNA326480) | marine metagenome | isolation source: seawater | place: Pacific Ocean: South East | collected 2011
AAAGTTTCTCCTCTTCTAGGACTTTCGTGATTAAATAAAATACCATTACAAGCAAAAATATTATAAGCTTCTCTATAATTTCTAGTTATCCAATGAGCATAAAGTTTTGCTACACCATAAGGACTTAATGGATAGAAATTTGTTTTCTCATTCTGCGGTTTATTTTGAACTTTACCATACATTTCAGAAGTACCCGCTTGATAAAATTTTGTTTTTTTTTCTAATTTATGAAATTTTATAGCTTCTAGAATTCTTAAAGTACCAAGAGCATCTGCATTTGCAGTATATTCAGGCACCTCAAATGAGACAGCCACATGTGATTGAGCTGCTAAATTATAAATTTCATCAGGCCTTGTTTTTTTAATCACACTAGAAACTGATAATGAATCAGTTATATCCCCATAATGAAGTCTAAATCTATAATTTTTTTCATGTGGATCTTGATAAATATGATCAACTCTCAAAGTATTTATACTTGAAGATCTTCTTTTAACACCGTGTACTATATAATTTTTTTTTAATAAAATCTCTGCAAGATATGATCCATCTTGTCCTGTAACGCCAAAAATCAATGCAGTTTTTTTTTTCATAAACTAAAAAATTTTATATATCTTTTTTATTAATAGGTACATTAAACTTTATAATTTCATCCTTATTTCACAATTATTAAATAAAATCATCTATCTTTTATATAAATGTAATCAAAACTTTTCCTAAAGGGCATTTTAATTTTATAAGCTTTACGAAATCCTTTACTATTTAATAATTTATTTATATCCCTAAATGTATAGTTCTTTATAATCATATTGTCATAATGATGTTCAAAGAGGATAGCAGATATGCTCGATATAGAATTATTCAATCCCTTAATTACTTCCAGCTCATACCCTTCAGTATCAATTTTAAGTAAATCAATTTTTTTAATTTTTTTTTTTTTTAAATATTCTTCAAAATTTATTTGCTCTACAATCATTTGTTTATTTATTAATTTTCCAAAAAACTGTTCTTTTTTTTTAAAATAATTTGAATTAGTATTTAAGTCTCTTAAAGTAGAAGAGGAGGATTCATTTAAGTAATTTAATTTAACATTTTTGGTATAATTTCCAACTGCTACGTTTTCTAAATGAATTTTTGAATTTTTGAATTTTTTTTTTAAATTTTCAATATTTTTAGTTAGCTTTTGATATGTATCAGGCGAAGGTTCAAATGAATAAATATCACTAACATTAAAATTATTTAAAAAAAGTGAAATCGACTCTCCTTCATGAGCGCCAACATCTAATATTACTTTTGAAGAGTCATTAGAAATATTCTTTTTTAGATTTTTAATAATCTTTTTTTTATGAAAAAAGTCAAAAAATATTAAAATTTTTTTTACAAATAAATTTATCATTTTTTTATGGTAAGAAAAAAATAGTTATTTTCTTTTTCCATCATAATCCTTTCTTCGCTACAATTTATAGAATTTTCATTTTTACAATCACTATAATTCTGCTTTAATCTATTCAATTGTTTTTCTATTCTAAAATAGTCTTTTTCTACTGAATAAAAAGGTTCGTTTAGAAAGTCATAATCGTAGGTTTTAATCTCATTATTAATTCTATTTATATTTCTTCCAATGAATATAATTAGAGAAATAGCAACTAAAGTAACTATTTTTTTTTTAATATCATTTTTAATTATAAATTTTGAAACATATATCGATGAGGGAATAAATATAATTAAGGCTATCAAACTATAACCGCCATACCTTAAACTTGGGTGATTATAAAACCATTCACTTAATAGAATTATTAAAATAGCATAAACCCAAAAAAAAATTTTATCTGTTTTTATTTTTTTTGTTTTTTTAGTAAAAAAAATAAAAAAAATAACAGTCACTAAAAAGAAAATTCCTAATAAAAAATCTGATACCTTGTTGAAAAAATATTTATCAATCCAATTATTGACCCAATTAAAATTTTGAATATAAACATCAGGGTTTATAACTCTATAATCAGGTCCAGCTCCTGCTTTTGACCATTGCTCATACCAGTCATTCATCTGTTTAGCTTCATGTTTTAAAGACCAACTAAAATTTTCAAAACATGTAAATTCAACAGGGTAAATTAAACATCCAGTATTAAAAATATTAATTTGAACTAGAAAAATACCAATGAGAAAAAAAAGATAAAAATAAAAATTTTTAAAAATTCTTAAAAAAAAATCTTCAATTTTCTTTTCTCTTATAAAAAATAAAATCGGTATAAAAACTAACAGATATAAGACATAGAAAGCTTTTAACGATATAATTAATCCCATTAAGATAAAAATTTTAGAAAAAAAATTATTTAAAGATATTTTATTTCTTAATAAAGTTAATATCTCAATAAATAAGATTAAAATTAAAATTTGTGCTGAGCGGTCTGTGCCATGTTCTGAAATCCTATAAAAAAAAATATTTATGAATAAAATAGAAAAGAGTGTTAAAAAAAATAAAAAGTCATATTCTTGATTTTTAATATCAGTTCTTAATTTTAAAATTAAGATTAAATTTGAAACTCCAAATAATAAAACTGCACCTATATTAAATGAAAAATATTTAATGTAAGGTAAGTAAAAAATTGAATTAAGATAAAAAATAGATGATGGAGTTCTAAATCCATGATTCAAGCTACCTAAACCAATAACTAATTTTTCTTGTGTTAAATAATAGGTATAAGGGAAATGATAATAAGGAAAATCATCATGTGTTTTAAATATAAGTAATCCAAAGAATAAAATAACAAAAATTAAAACAATGTATTTTGCGTTATTTTTAAATGATTTATTTTTATTTTTTATTCCAAAAAAAAATAAAAGATTTCCAATTATCAGAATAACACCATTATGAATATAGTTATGGCTTAAAAAAAAGTGCGTAAAAAAGGAAATTACAATCCAAAAAAGAATTACACCCAATAAATTAAATTCGTACTCTAATTTTGTTTTTCTACCTATATATTTTTCAAAACTATACGCATATCCAATTAATGATGTAACTATTACAAAATATGTTAATGAGAAAATTATTAGATTCATTAATGTTCAATTTTTATATTTAATTGAAATATTAAGGTAGTTTATTAAAAACTTAAGTAAACCTTATATATAAGATGAGAAAAATTTAAAGTTTTTAATATATTAAAAAAACGTTATATACTATTTATTTTATGGATAATCTGACATTGGTAATACCCGCCAAAAAAGAAAAGGAATCTTTGCCACAAGTTTTGGAAGAATTAAAAAAGTATAAATTAAAAGTTATAGTAATTCTTGAAGAGCAAGATATCGAAACAATAAATTCAATAAGAAATTATGATTGCAAGATTTTAAATCAATCTAAAAAAGGATATGGTAATGCTTTAATTGAAGGCATTAACAACACAACAACAAAATATTTTTGTATATTTAATGCAGATGGTTCATTTAATCCTATAGAACTTAAAAATATGTATTTACTAGCCCAAAATAAAAAATTCGACTTAGTCTTTGGTAGTCGATATGAAAAAAATGCAGGAAGTGATGATGATACAATTATAACTTTAATTGGAAATAAAATTTTTAGCTTTCTAGGAAAAATATTTTTTTCATTACCTATCACCGATATCTTGTATACCTATGTTTTGGGTGATACAAAAAAAGTAAAGGAACTCAAATTAATTGAAGAAGATTTTCGTTTTTGTGTTGAGCTTCCAATTAAAGCAAAAAGGGCAGAATACAAATTAACAACAAATATATCTTTTGAAAGAAAAAGAATTGCTGGAAAGAAAAAAGTTAATGCAATTAAGGATGGTTTAAAAATTTTAAAATCTATGATTATTTTGTATTTTACGTAACCATTTTTCTATATCTCATTAGGATAAAATAAATTATTAAGTAAAAAATTAAACTTATAATTAAAAGCATAATTTGAAATTTAGTATTGCTTAAGATGGTAGAAGCTAAATATAGAATAGCGCAATTATAAATATTTATTGTTATACCAGTTAATGAATTCAAATAACTTTTTCTCAGATTAATTTTTTTTAGATAATAGTAAAATAGTAATTGATGAAGATGCTGTGTGTCAGGATTCAAGGGAGAAAATTTAGATTTTACTTTCCTGATTAATGAAAAAAGAATTTCGAATGACGGATACCACAAAATATTTGCTATGAAATATGGAGATATATCTGGATTTTTAGAGGATATATCAATTAAAATATATCCCGTAAAGAGTGCCAACAAATAAACTCCACTATCCCCCAAATAAAGTTTATTAAGTAAATTTAAGGTTAATAGAATAGTTAAAATTACCAAAAAAGAAAATATAAAAGTTTCTTCATAAAAAATTATTTTTTTATTCACTAAATTTAATACAATTAAAAAAATTATCAAAAAATACCCCAACGTTAGTCCATTGTTACCATCTATGAAATTCGAACCGTTTATTAACACTAAGAAACAAAATAAGACTAAAAATATATTAAAATAATTATTTTCTAGCAGAAAATTAATCCATTCAATTCTCACATCATAAATTGATATATTTAATTGAGAAATAAAAAAAAGGAGCAATATTATTTGTGTTAGAAATCTATAACTGGGTGATTTAATAATATTTAAATCGGCTAATACGCCTAAAATAAAAAAAAAAGAAAGATAAAAAATTAAAATCATATTAAAAAATTCATAGTGAAAATAAAAATATAGAAGAATGAACAAACCACCAGATAAAGGAACTTGATGTTCTTGATTATAAATTTGATGAAATTGACCTGTAGAATTTGAAATTAGTTTTTTTTTGTTTAAAAAAAAGTTAATTACAAATATTGATAAAATTAAAAAAAAAATTTCTATCATTTTTTTAAAAAATTAATTGATAATGTTAACAAACTTATCATTGATTTAAAAATAGATTGTTTCAAATAATTTCTATATACGAAATATCCATCAAATAATTTTTGAATAACAGATGACGACAAAGAATTATTTAAAGATCTCCATGATGCAAGAGATTTTTTAATTGGGAAAAAAACCAAATTATTTTTTGCTAATTTTAACCACAATATATAATCTTCTTTAGTTTTTAATTTTGCAAAACTTTTAGATTTTAAAATATTTTTTTTGATCATTACAGTTGATAAACCAACATCACAAGATTTTAAAAGATCTCTATATTCAATTCTATTTGCTTTTCTGAATCCAATTTTAGTATTTTTTGAGTCAATTATATTGTAAGAAGTATGAGAAATTAATATCTTATTTTTAATCATATAATTCAATTGTGTTTTTAACTTTGTTGGATGCCATATATCATCAGAATCTATAAAAGCTATATACTCACCCTTAGACAATCTAATTCCTTTGTTTCTCGACATCCCAGCACCAAGATTTTTATTGTTGATAAATAATTTGATACGTTTATCCTTTTTTTGTAAAGTTTTTAAAAAAGGTAAATCATCAATTCTAGTGTCATCATAGATAATTATTATTTCAAAATGCTTATAATTCTGACTGATAATTGATTGAAGAGTTTGTTTAATATATTTTTTTTTTCTATAATAAGGGATTATAATGCTAACTAATTTCATTAAAAAAGAATTTCATATAATAATTAGACTATTTTAAGATTAATGACACAAAAAAAATTAATTCTTTTTATGCCCTCAATAGAAGGAGGTGGTGTAGAAAAAAATTTTTTTTTAATTTCTAATTTTTTAGCACAAAAAATTAAAGAAGTGAGTTTGATAACAGCTGAAAAAAATCTTTCTAAAAAATTAAAAAATATAAATATAATTTACCCTAAATCAGACAAATGGAGAAAAAAAGGTCGTATCAGAAAATACTTAATCTGTATTTTTTTTTTAATTTCTACTCTTTTAAAAAATAGGAATACTCTTGTTTTTTCATTTCAAGCAAATCTATATGCCGTGCTGGTCTGTAAGTTACTTGGCATTAAAATTATTTCTAGATCTAATTCTTCACCTAGTGGATGGTCAAAAAATATCATTAAAAATTTAATTTATAGAATTGGTTTAAATTTAGCAGACAAATTAATAGTTAATAGTGTCGAGTTCCAGAAAGAAATGAAAAAAAAATTTTCTGTAACAGCTTCTCAGATATACAATCCACTTAATAGCAAAGAGATTATCAAATTATCCAAAAAAAAAATTAAAAATTATTTTCCAAAAAAATCTTTAAAGATAATCAATGTTGGAAGACTAGTTGATCAAAAAGATCAAATAACGCTACTTAAGGCTATAAACAAAATAAAGAAATCATTTAATATAAAATTAATTTTGATTGGACGCGGTGAAAAATATTATTCCCTTCAAAATTATATAAAAGAAAAAAAACTTTCTAAAATGGTAAAAATTTTTTATACCTCAAATCCATTTCCTTATATAAAACAATCTGATTTATTTATCTTAACTTCTAGATATGAGGGTCTTCCTAATGTTTTATTAGAAAGTATTGTTTTAAAAAAGATGATAATATCAAGTGATTGCCCTACTGGTCCAAAGGAAATTTTACTTAACGGAAAAGGAGGATTGCTTTTCAAATCTGGGAATTATAATGAATTATCTGAAAAAATAGTTTTTTACGTTAAAAATAAAAAAAGGTGTAAAAAAATGATAAATATTTTATCAAAAAAAATTGATAGGTTTGATTATAAAAAAAATCTTAAAAAATATCTTAATTTAGTAAAGAATACTTAAATATTTAATGCTCAAAAAAAAACCCAAACTAAAAATTTATTATATTTCTGAATTAAATATTCCAAATAAATCTGCATATTCAATCCATGTAATGAAAATGTGCGAAGCATTCTCAAAAATAGGTTTTGATACCAATCTATTCACAATTAATAGTGAAAATTTAAAAAATATAAATAAGGTTTACAATATTAAAAATTATTTTAAAATTATTTCTGTTTTTAAAAATTTTAAAAACTTAAATTTTTTATCTAGGATTATTTTTTCTAAAAAAATTTTGTCTCAAAATCTTGATGAAAAATCAATTATCATATCCCGTAGCATTGTTTTTGCTCTTATAGCATCTATGTCTAAAAATAATATAATACTAGAATTACATCATGAAATTACTGGTTTTTCTAAAATATTTTATCTTTTTTTGAAATTCTTTGGATTAATTAATAATTTAAAATTTATTTTTTTACATAACAAACTTAAAAATTTTTATAAAACAAATTCTAAAAATAGTATTGTTCTTGATGATGCTGTTAGTCTAGAAGATTTTAATTTTACCAAAAAGAAAGTGAATAAAAATACTTGTGTTTATATAGGTAGTTTTTTCAAAGGAAAAGGTATTGAGCAAATTTTTAGATTGGCAAGTCAAAACAGAAACATTAATTTTCATATTTATGGAGAAAAGAAATATTTAACTCAAAAAAAAGAGAGAAATATAAAAATTTTTGATTATGTTGATTATGCAAAAATACCTAAAATTTTGTCAAATTATGATGTTGCTTTAATGCCTTATCAAATGAAAGTAAAAGGGAGATCATCTGTATGGCTTCAAAAGTACATGTCCCCCCTAAAAATGTTCGACTACATGGCCGCTAAAATGATTATAATTGCATCAAATTTAAAAGTTTATAATCACATTTTAAAGAATAATTTTAATTGTAAATTAGTTGATATTAACGATGACAAGAAATGGTCTAAAACTATTAATTATGTTTTTAGAAATACTAAAAAATTTCAATATCTAAAAGATAATGCTTTTAAAACTGCAAAAAAATACTCTTGGGAAAAAAGGTGTCAAAAAATAATTTCTCTAACAAAAAAATAATTACTTTACAATAATTTATTGTTTTTAAAAAACCATTCACTAGTATGTTGAATACCACTTTTATAGTTTGTAAATTTGATAGGCCTTTTTAAAAATTTTTTTATTTTCTGATTATTTCCAAATGTTTTGTAAACATCTGCTCTATCTCTCGGCTTTTTCAAAATTTTTGGTTTTTTTATATACTTGTTGATTTCAGCAATAACCTTAGTTATTAAAATTGGTTTAGAGGAACAAATATTAAATATATTGAATTTTTCTTTTATTTTTTTGAATATAAGTTCTTCGCATATATTTACCGCATCATCAATATACGTAAAATCTCTATAGTGGTTTCCTTTGTTAAATAAATGAAAATTTATATTTTTTTTTGAGGCAATTAAATATTTCATTATCATCATATCTGGTCTTCCCCATGGTCCATAAATTGTAAAAAATCTTAAACCAATGATTTTAGTATTCATATTTTTTCCCAAAGATTTAGCAAACTCTTCATTGGATAATTTTGATAGAGAGTATAGATTAATAGGATTAAGTTCTGATTTTTCTGATTTTGGAAATGGTTTTTGATCACCATAAACTGAACTGGAAGAAGCAAAAATAAATTTTTTAATCTCAAAAATTTTAATAAGTTCAACTAAATTAATAAACCCTATAATATTTGAGTCAGTATATGATTTAGGGTTTTCATATGAGTAACGTACTCCTGCTTGAGCTGCAAAATTTAAAACACAACTAAAACTTTGATTATTGAAAATCTCCCTTAGTTTCCTTCTATCTTTAAGATCAACCTTTAAAAATTTAAAATTTTTTTTTTTTTTTAAAATTTTAAGCCTTTTAAGCTTCAATTTTTTACTATAATACGAATTTAAATTATCTATCCCAATTACTTCAAGATTTCTATTTTTTAATATTTTTCTTGTTAATGAAAAACCTATAAAACCAGCAACCCCTGTAATTAAAATCTTTTTTGTTTTCATAAATAATTACTAAATAATCTAGTATGATTTTCTATAGAATACATTTTTGATTTATTTTTTGCATAATTAATCTTTTTTGAAAGTATTCTATTATCTGAATTTTCAAATTTGTTAATAGCATTTTTTAGTGATGAAATTGAATTTGAATTGAATAAAAAGCCACCCTTATTTTTTCCAATAAACTCCCTAGGACCACTAGGACAATCAGAACATATTATTGTTTTTTTTAAAAATGCTGACTCTATCATTACAAATCCTGGATCCTCCCACAAAGACGGTATTATTACAGCCTTTGATTTTTTGATATAATAGAAAATATTTTCTTGATATCTCATTAACTCTACTTTTTTCTTTAAATCTAAATCAGATATTAAATTTTTTAGATGATTGGATAGCTCTCCATTTCCAATAATTAATAATTTTTGTTTTATTTTATTTTGGCTAATCATCTTTATTAATAGTTCTTGATTCTTTTGCTTTGTAAGCCTTCCAACGCATAAATAGTATGAATTTTTTTTTAGTTTACTATTATTTTTTTTGCTACTTAATTTTTTGATATCCACATTATACAAAACTGGATCAGGTAAAAATTTGACTTTATTAATATCAAAAATTTTTTTTTCTAATAAGTATTTTTTTGTTTCTAAAGTTGGACAAAATATTAAATGTAAATCTTTATTCATCAATTTCCATAAAACACAACGATAAAAAGAGAGAATTGGCTTACCAGAAATTCTCAAAATTAATTTTGTGTTAAATTTATTACAGAAAAATAAGATAAAAGGTATAAATGTAAGAAGATGAACTATTAAATAATCAGGTTTTTCTTTAATTAATAAATTTTTTAATTTTTTATACGTTATAAAAAAAGTGGTTAGATAAACTAACCTGGAAAGTATAAAACCATAAATATCAATATTAAACTTAATTTTTTTTTGTAAATTAATTGTTTTAATATTATTTCTTTTCAAACTTGTAATATTTTGGTCCCATTCTCCAAAACAGTTTATTATTGAAATTTTAAACTTTTTTTTACTAAACTTACTTAATCCTATCATTGAGTTTAAAACACTTCTTATAGTAGCAACTCTGCCAAGATAGGGTGACCAATAAAAAATATTTTTGTTCATGACATCAATTGAATAATAATTTATTCAAGTTTTTATACATCTTTATTTCACTGTTTTTAAATTTTTCAAATAACATATTTAAAATTTCATTACATAATTTCTCATTTGAAAGATATTTTTCTAATATATCTAACAAATTATCTAATTTATTTAAAACTACCTTTTCACTCATTTCACCCCAAATGAATTCCGAGTCATGTTGTTTTGATTGGACTAACAATCCACCACTTTCGATTATTTGAATAGATCTCGGATGTAGTGAAGAACTTCCTAATATAGAGCCTGTATCCAAACAAATATTTCCTTTGTATAGATTATTTAATTTTTTATTATTATAAACAGGCTTAAGGAATTCTATACCAATTTTTTTATAATCTTCACCATATATAGAAAAATACTTTCCAAATTTTTTATTTATCTCAAGGATAATTTTTTCCCTAAGAAATGTTTTTATTATTTTGTAATTTTCAAATTTAATATAGTTGTCTTGATTAGAATTTATTTTTAACCAGAAATTTTCATTATCAATTAAGGAAAAATTGTTAACTAGCTCACTCTGATTTTCAGCCAAATTCTTAGAATTAATTAAATTTGGACTACCAGGTTTAAAGAAAATTTTTCCCATAAAAACTATTTTAGGATTTTTTCTTATAAAGCTGGTTTTTTTAATCATAGGATAAATTTGGAATAATTTTTTTTCTTTTAAAATTAAAGGATTTTCTATATTTACAAAATTGTTATTCAAATTTTTATATTTCTTATTAATTTTCATGCTAGTTCCACCAAGCCATAAATTAATTGAGCAGTTTTTATCAAACAAAAATGGATCACCATCAATTGAAATAAATTTGCCTAATTTAAAATAATATAAAAATTTTCCAATGATTGATTTTATTTGTCCTCCTAATACAATCAAAAATATGTCTTTGTATTTCTTTGATTTAGCAAAATTTCCCAATGCGTTAAATCGATGTTTGTTTCTAAAAGTTAGAAAAATGATTTTTTTAAACATGTTTTTTAAAGCTTAATTCATTTTTAAGATTAGCTTTTAATATATTAAATATTATTCACTTAGTTTTTATACAACTGCAATGAATTCCACAATAATAATCTTTGAAATCTCTAGATGTTAAATAAAATATTTTATTAATAAAAATAAAAATTGGAGAAGCAATTATTCTTAATATGTTGAGCTTAAAATACTTATAAAGAATTTGCAAAATTACATTAAATTGTCCTGCTCCAATAAGTGTAATTTTAACTTTGAAACCATTCTTTTCTAAAAATCTTTTTAAGTATAAATGTGTAAATCTATAATAATCATTAGGATCGCCGTGAAATCTATACATAAATGGAACAAATAATTCTAGTCTTCCCCCTTTTTTCAAGCTTTTGTAAATTGATTTAATTAATACATCTTTATTTTCCACGTGTTCTAAGACATTAAATAATAAAATATTTTCATATTTTTTTTTCAAAATAAATTTTTTTTCTAAATTAACTTTTTCTGTAAATCGATTAGTTTGATAAAAATCGAAATTTTCAACGTATTCTATGTTTTCAAAAATTAATTTTTTATAACTATTTTTTTTTCCTGATCCTAGATCGGCTGTTAAGTTTTTTAATGAAAGATTTTTTTTAAATATAGGTTATGCGTAGCTCTCATATATGATCTACCTCCCATTATCTCCCTAAAAAGAAATAATAAATCAGAAATCTTAAGACGTATATTAAAAAAATTTATTTTCTTTTGAGTTTTCAAAATAATTCTTTCATATAAACTTATTTTTTAATTTAAGAATAATCTTTCTCATTAAATTTTTCATTGTAATTTTTCTATAATCAATTTTTTTTGATTTTTTTAATTCATCATCAGAGAGTTTTCGGATTTGAGCAATACCTGTGCCAACAAAAGAGAATTCTAAATCAATATTTTTATGATTTTCGTTAAAAATTTCTAAAATTTTATCAAAAGTTTCATGATTATTTACTTCTTGAGAAAAATTATTTTTTTCTCTAAGTTTTGTATATGGCAAGCAAGAAGTGTCGTCTATAAAAAAATATCCACCTTTTTTTAATATTCTATAATAATGATAAAAAATTTTAGATACGTGATTAGCTTTGTGAATAGTATCTAAGTAAATTATATCAAAAGAATTATTTTTAATAATTCCTTCAACCTTAGAAAAATCGTCATCTCTTGTATTAATAAACTCCCAGCAATTTGTCTTAAATTTTTTTACATTATAATTTACATCAACAGAAAATAATTTTCCGTTTTTTTTTTTGCATAAGTCTAAAAATAATTCTGTTGACATTCCGCGTTCACTCACACCAAACTCCAAAATTTGTGGATTATCAATTTTCAGAATTTTACTATAAATAAAATCATAAAATTTTCTTTTATGTCTATTGTGTTCTATCATCAGTAATATGGCTTACCTTACTTTTAAATAATGGAGTAGGAAATTTTTTAAAAAGTACATTGTTTTTTTTAAATTTATTTTAAACCTTACTAAACTTGTTGTTCTTAATTTCAATAACTTTATCAAAAAATCTCAAATTATTTTTATTATGCGTAACCATAATTATAGTTTTATTCTTTAACTTTGATAATGTTTTCAAAATATTTTTTTCATTCATTTTATCTAAAGAACTGGTCGCTTCATCTAAAATTAAAATTTGCCTATCATGGTAGAGTGCTCTTGCTAATGACAATCTTTGTCTTTGACCTTCAGACAAATTTACCCCATCTTCTCCGATTTTTCTGCTTAACAATATCTTGTTAGATTTAATATCTTTAATTAATTCAGATTCTTTTAGACATTTAAGTAATTTTTTTTGATCAATTTTAACTTTCGTGTCTAATCTAATATTGTTTAAAACAGTATCATTAATTAAACATGTTTTTTGAGGCATATAAGCAATTATCTGTTGCCAATCAAAAATATCTTTTGAACTAAAAATTTTATTATTCAGATAAATTTTCCCACTCAAGGGTTTTAAAAAACCTATAATTAAATTTAAAAGACTTGTTTTACCTGATCCACTTTTGCCAACTATGGCGATTTTTTCGTTTTTTTTAATAGTTAAATTAAATTCATTAAATAATTTTCTATTTTTTTCGTATTCAAATTTTATATTTTGAAATGATAATTTGCTAAAGCTGATTTTATCTAAATTTTTTTTCTTAATGGTAAGAATTTTTTTAATATTATAGTTTTTAAATATTGGATTTATACTTGCGATACCGAATCTGAGACTTTGAAACGAAGTCATGATTCTATTAATAGATGGCATTATTCTAAAAGCTGCAGCTGCGAATATAGCCAATAAGCTTATTATTTTTTCAGAACTTGTATTTTGACCCAAATTAGAGAATAAGAAAAAAATTAAAAAAGAAATAACCATTATTTCTATAAGTATTCTTGGAAGTATATTCAAATATGTTAATTTTTTTGAAGCTTCTGTTGATTTAAGATTTTTAATTTTAAAGCTATCCATAAAAAAAATTTCTTTATTAAAAATTTTAATTTCTTTAATAAATTGCAATGCCTCATTGGCAATTCTAATTCTACCTGACTCAGCCAATCTTCTATCCTCACCCCAGCCAGATATTTTGTTTTTTAATACAAAATAATAAACCACTAAAAGAAAAATCAAAAAATATATTAGATTAAGAACATCTACATTGTTTATTAAAATAATTGCTAATATACCCAAAGAAACAAGTAGTTCTGTTATTAGAATCATTATAGGCGTTATGACTCTTCCGACAAAAATATTTGTCTCTCCAATTATACTTTGAATTAATTTTGGTTTACTATTTTTTACATGAAATAAATAATCCTCAGATAAAAAATTTTTAAAAATCTTTTCAGAAATTCGTTTCTGTAAAGTAAAAGTATAGTTAGTTTGAAGTAGGTGGATTAATCCAAGAAGAATATTTTTCACAAAATAAATCCCCATCATTAAGGACAATAAAATTGCAACGAAATTTTTGCTAATTACAAATTCTCTTATCATTTGTATCTCTGTGATGCTTTTAGGTAGCATATCAGGTGAAAAAATTATTGATATAATTGGAATAATTAATCCTATACTCAATAATTCCAAAATGGTGTTAAGAATAATTAAAATAATAAGTATAAAAAAAATAAATTTTTCTTTTCTATCTAATATTTTTGATATTTTGCTAAATAAATCTTTCATAAATATATTTCACTCTATAAAATAACTTTTTTAAATTTAGTATTATAAAATTTTGTTTTTTATAATAATCTTTTGTTAAATACTCCTCTAAATTTCCTGATCTTTTTGGTGTCTTCCAGTCACCATACACCAAATCTAAATATTCAACAATTGGACCAGGACAATATAATTCGAGATTTAGATATTTTATTTTTTCTAAGTTTAAAAAATATTTATCAGGAACTGTAAATTCTTTTCTTTCAAAACACTTTTTTTTTTTATTATGATTCCATTCTTTAAATGTAAAAGAGAAAACATCATAAGGAAGTTCTTTATATAATTCTAATTTAGTATTTTTTTTATCTAGCTTATAAATTGAAAAACCATTTTTGTTTGTTTCTTTTAATATTTTTTCCATGTTATTCATTAATACATGGTTATAAAAACTAAACTCTATATCCCAATCCCACTTTATTATATCTCCCTCTCTAATAATTCCCAGTAGTAGACCACCATCAATCATGAAATCAATTTCTAATTTTTGTAAAATATTTACTAAAGATGAAAAGTTTTTTTTAATGACTGTTAATTCGTTATCTGTTCTATCTCTAGTAATGTGTGTCATTTTTTAGTAAAGTATGTCATTTTTTGTCTCATTTGCATTTAAATATTTTAAATATTTTGTAAATAACAATGTATATATCTATAAAATGATAAATAACAGAAATCAAAAAAATGAATTTTAAAAGTAAAAAATTAGTTTAATTTATGAACATATATTTGCATGTTGAAATATCTCAAAGAGAACTTGATAGCAAGTTGCTTCTTGGGATAATTGCTGCATCTAAGGGGTATGATGTAATGATTGCAGACATAAGTGAAATTAATAGAGGTTTAACAAGAAATTTACTTGAACCAGGCATATTTCATACGAAATCACTTACACCTTCAAAAGAAAAGATAAATTTTCACAGCAAACTAAAAAAGAAAGGGTTTATAATCACAAGTCATGATGAAGAAGGTTTTTTAGAGTTAATTGATTATAAAGAGCCTGTTAAAACCAGGTTTTCAGAAAAGACAATTAATCAAGCAGCAGGTATCTTCGCTTGGGGAAAAGAGGATTATAAAAGTTTAAAAAGCAATTATCAAAAACAACAATCTAAAATTTTTAAAACTGGATCTTCTAGGGTTGATTTGTGGAGATCAGATTTTAAAAATTATTGGGACAAGCCAATTAGTATGCCAAAAAAACCATTTATTTTATTTTCATCAAATATGCATTTTAGTAATAACCGCTACAGCTTTTATGAATTATATAGATTTCAAAAAAATGCTGGATACTACAAAAGAGATAAAAAGCTTTTAAAAGATCATTTTATAAAAGCTTCTGATAACTTTCAAATGATGTATGCTTATATAGAAGCCATAAAGTATATTTCTAAACAAAATATTGCCTGCAATATTGTTTTTAGACCACATCCAGTTGAAAACATAAATGTATGGAGAGATTATTTTAAAGATTTGCCTAATGTGCGAGTTATAAGAGATGGTCCAATAAATCTTTGGATACAGAACTGCATAGGATTGATACACAATAGTTGTACCTCGTCATTTGAAGCGATGATTTCTAATAAGCCTATCATTTCTTTTATTCCATTTAATCAACAGATTAAAAGTTTAACAAATAGTTTAGGATTTAAAGTTCAAACATTAGGTCAACTAAAAAAAATGATAAACAAAATTATTGATATTAGTAGATTAAACAAAAAAGTACGTCCAAACAGACAATCTTGTGTGATTATTAATAAAAAGATTTACACTGATGATAATGAACTTGCATCAAAAAAAATTGTAAAATTATGGATTAAATTTACTAAAAAAAAGACTTTTAAAAAAAATAATTGGAAAAAATTTAAATTAATTTTAAAAATTTTAAATTCAAAAGATGAAATTAAAAAAAATTTAAATAAATATTTGCCTTATTTATTTAAATTTAAACTAAAAGAAAATTGGAAATTTGAACCAGTAGATAGTGAAGAAATAAATAAAAAAGTCTCTAGATTGTGTAAAATTCTAAATATTAAAAAGTTAAATTGTATAATTTTATCGAAAAGAGCTATTTTGATAAAAGGAGCTTCTAAAATAAAATAAGATATGTCAAAAATACTATTTATAAATCCTAATAAGTGGGGTCGAGGTATTACACACATTTGGATTGCAAGCCACTCAGGTATATTAAAAAGAAACAACCATGATGTAGAGCTGTTTGACTCTACATTTTATTCAAATTGGTCTCTCAACGAAGTTCAGTTTCAAACTGATAACAAAATGTACAAACAGACTAATTATGATCAGTTTTTAAAATTCAACTCAAATGATATAGTTAAAGACCTACAAAAAAAAATAAACAAATTTAATCCTGACTTTATTTTTTGGTCAGCTATATCTTCTCACATTCATGGTGAAGGTGAATATGTAAATATTCAAAATGGGTATGATTTACTTAAAAACCTAGATACTAAAAATGCAATATTAATAACAGGCGGATTACAAGCCACTTCAGCTGCAGAAATAATTTTAAAAAAGATGCCAAAAATAAATTACTTAATTTCTGGAGAGTCAGAATTAGTTTTGCTAGAAATTTTAAATAATTTCAGAAGTAATTCAAAAGAATTGAAAGATACAGACGGCATATGTTATATTGAAAACAATAATTTTTTTCAAAATAATAAACAAAAGATCATAAAAGATCTTAATCAGCTCTCACCATATGATTATGATATTTTTGATGACCAAGTATTAGACAGGCCATATAATGGAAAAGTTGTTAAGGGCATTGACTATGAAATGTCTAGAGGCTGTATTTATTCTTGCAATTATTGTGTAGAGACAATTATTCAAAAGTATTATGGTTTTGAAGAAACGTCTCCAAAAACTGGGGCTATTAAAAACTTCAAATCATACCTAAGGCACAAAAGCTCAAAAACAATTTTCGACGAATTCAACTATTTAAATAAAGTAAAAAATATTGAATTAATTAGGTGTCAGGACACAAACTTTTTAACCAATGATAGAAGTGTCTTAACTGAGTTGTCTGAATTAATTAACAAAAGCGATCTGGACATAAAAATTTATATTGAAACTAGACCTGAGGGTATTAATGAAAAATCTATAGAATTACTTAAAAAATTAAAAGTAGATGGTGTAGGTATGGGAATAGAATTAGCTGATAATACTTTTAGAGAAGACGAATTAAATAGATTTGCAGATCAAGAAAAAACCATTAATGCTTTTAAACTATTGAAAGAAAATAATATTAAAAGAACAGCATACAATATTATTGGACTACCTAATCAAGATGAAAACTCCATTTTAAAAACAATTGAATTTAATAAAATTTTAAATCCAGACAATATAACCGTTGCTTACTATTCTCCATACTACGGAACCAAATCTCAAAAAAAAGGAAATGAATTAGGTTTATTTGAAGATTACGAAACTGATGTCGATTCAGCTTTAAGATCCAAAAGTAAATCAGATGATATTTTGCCTGTTAAAAGATTAGATTATTACAAAAAGCAATTTGTGTCTTTGGTAAGAAATAATGTTAACCAGTAAAACTAAAAAAAAAATAATTATTGGTGCTTGGTCGTGGAGTGGAATGTATAAAAGAATTTCAAAAAACGAGGTGAATAAAGTCATAGATCTTTGTTTGTCTAATAAGTTTTATGAATTTGACACTTCTCCCTCTTATAAAAAAGCAGATAATATTTTGTCTTATTATAAAAAAAGAAATAATAAAATTTTAATAAATACCAAATGTGGATGGAATTTAAAAATGGAAAGAACTTATAAGATTGCTGAAATAAAAGATGGAATAAATAAACTTTTAGACAAATTTGAAAATATTAATGTATTACAACTTCATAATCCTAGAGATGAACTTAAAAATTGGGATGAATTATTAGAAATGTTTGAAGAGTATAAAAAAAAAAAATTAATAAATTATTCAGGTATTTCTTTAGCTAGAAATTTTTATTTTCCATCAAATCTATTAAACAAGTTTGATTTTATTCAAGATGAATTTAATTTATTAAGAATTGATCCAATCTATAAAATGAAAAAATTTAGAAATATTCTTGCAGCTAGATCTGCATTTGCAAATGGAATTTTGACAGACGGATTTAATAATAAAAGCTTGTATAAAAAAAATGATCATAGAAGTTCCTGGCTTAAAGGTGATAGAAAAAAAAATATTTTAATACAAAAAAAAATACTTGAAAAGTTAAATAAAGACAACATAACTCGATTTGCTATGAATTTCGTTATGCATTATAAATTTTTTGATAAATTTATATTTGGTTTTAGAACTGAAAAACAATTTGATACTTTTTTAGAAAATCTTAAAAATTTAAAACCATTAAGCAAAAACACGATTCAAAAAATAATCTCACTTCATAATAGTAATAAATATTTTTTGAATAAAAAATTAAGATACAACAATTGATTATAATTAATATATTTTTTGTTTTAATTTCCAATCTTTACCATTTTTCTCCCACAGATGTGGTGATCTGAAATTATCAATCGTATTGAAAAATAATTCTTCACTAATATCCAAATATTTTAAATAATCTTCAAAATATTTCTTTGGAAATTCGTGATCAAATTTTTTTACTAATGCAATTGCTTCTTCTCTAGTAATTTTTTCATTTCTAACTTCTTGTCCAGCATCGAATGTGGCTCTGCCTATTCCAAATTTTATAAAGGCTGTATAATAATGTAAATTTTCTATTTTATCATCAATTCCTGCATATTTTGAATAAGTACCCTCTGTTCTTTCTGAATTTGCTTTGAAACCGGTGTGTTCATTCGCATAATAATACATTTCCTGTGGATCCCATTTATGAAAATATCCTAAATAAAAAACTTTAACTTTATTATTTTCTAAATCTTCTTTTTTAATTGGAATATAAGGTTGAAAATCTCTAATTTTAAATTCGGTTTCTTTAAGAATTTGATTGATATTTTTTTTACCAAAATAAATATCCTCTCTTTCATCTGAAGTAAAATATTTTTGTTCCATAACAGGTTCAAAATTTTCATTTATGGACGCTCCGTATTCTGATGTATTTTCTCCATATATTACCAAGGGAATATTAAACTTAGTTGCAATTCTTGGCCCAATATTTTTTTGACCTATCATAAATGGCTGAAAAGGATGAAGTAAATTTAAAAAAGCTTGTTGAGTTAAATATCGATGTAATTTTCCATTCGGAGTAAAAAGAATATTGTCGAAACCACCTATCTGAGACCAGTTTGTAAAGTTTTGCCATCCAATATCTGTATAAAGATGTGGTGACCAGGTAACTGTCAAAGGATTCATTCCATATTTGTATTTTAATACATGTGCAGCATAACCACTATCTTTTCCTCCACTGCCCGGAACTACACAGTCATAATCGTTTTTACCTCTATAAGCATCTAAAATTTCTAAAAACTTTTTCTCTCTTTCGTTCCAATCTATTTTCTTTTTCATCTCATGATAGTTGCATGCATTACAAATATTATTTTTATCAATCTGTGTACCTTTTTTTTGATTATCGTTATTTTTAAATTCTACAGTAGTATTAGGTTTTTGATTTGAATTGACACACAACTTACAAAATTTTACTGTTTCAGGTAATCCATACATTGAAAAGTTTTTTGACATGATATTTTTATATTTCAAATTAAGAAATTAACAACTTAAAATTCATTATGAGGTTTTCTGGCTATTTCAAGTGCTGAATTATTAATTTTTTTCATTCCTTTATTTTTTTCTATTGTCATTATTTGTTTAAATCCTAATTTTATTCCAAAATTTTTTAAAATTTTTAATGTTTTTTTAGAATAACTTCCATTTGGATGTGACATAGAACAAAAATAACTTTTTGGCTTATTCAGTATGTTGGATAATAAATTAATATTTTTTTTATATTCTTGAAATTGGATGTTTAAATCTAATTTTCCAAGTCTATGAAATTGACTATGAGAATGTAGGCCAATTATATGATTTTTTTTATTTAACGTTTTTAAATCTTTTTTATTCATATAGAATTTGTTTTGAAATTTTTTATATTCAAAATTTTTCTCTTTAAACATTTTGAAATTAATTTTTTCATATTCTGATTTTGTAAGAAATTTATCTCTTATCATTCTAAACTTAAGATCATTAATTGAGTAATATTCAAATTTTGACTTTAATTTTTTTAATAATGACATTTCTTTATTAAAAATTTTATTTAAATCAAAATTAATATTTCTATAAAAGTGTCTATAATATTGGTTAATATTATCAAAAAAATTATTTCTAAAAAATCTAAATAATTCAATATAACTAGTTTCATTTGTAAATTGAGAAGTGCCAACAAAAAAGAAGCTTTTAATTTTATATTCATCTAATACTGGTAAGGCTATATCAACTTGAGACTTAAGGCCGTCATCAAATGTAAAACAAACGTCCGATGGTTTTAATTTTTTTTGAATGTGTCTATTTAAAAAAATATCCGCATCTAAAATATTATGTCGACCAATTTTTTTAATTATTCTTGCTAATTGATTTTCATCTATTGAGCCTTGTGTTTTTTTATGAATTCCTTTTCCGTTATGAAAATAATGAAACATTATACCATGATAAAATTTTCTATTCATTGGCTTGAAAGATGTTCACAAATTTATATGAATTTTTCTTTTTAATTTTTAAATTAATTTTTTTATTATTAAATTTAATTAAAATTTCATCTGTAAAATCTGACATTTTCGTATATCTGATCTCTTTTTTTTTATTTTGTTTTATAGGTTTTATTTTAAACAATTTTTTATTTCTTATATTTTTATTTAAACATTCAAAAGCGGATTTTACAGCTAACATTGAAAAAACAAAATAATTTTTAGTTTTTTTAGGAAATGTGTGAAAGAGTATATTTCCATCATCTAGTCCATTCGATAAGGAATATATTGTTGCGCCAACTAATTCTGGTTTGCCATCATAAGCTGCCCAAAAATTGCAATCCGTTCCTCTATAATATGGTGAAATTCCCATATGTAATCCAATAGCTTTTTTAGACTGCAAAAAATCCAATAATTTACCCTTAATATAACTTGATCCATAAACTAAAAATAAATCACTTTTTAAATAATCCTGAAAATATTTTAAATTATAATTATTTATATTTTCTCTTATTTTTAAAATTTTAATATTTTTACTTACTTTCAAATCTCCAAAAACTTTTTTTTCAGCTTTACTAACATTATTAAAATAAATATTTTTAATTTTTGATTCAATTTTGTGTGATGTTACAGATAATTTTGAACTATTTTTTTTTTCTTGTATTACATACAGTTCATCACAGACGTTCTGTAAAGAATTTATTAAATAGTTATGTCTTGACTGATTAGATGTGAACAATGTTATTTTCATTATTTAACAAGTATTAATAAAATCTTTTAAAAAATTTAAACCAACTTCTCCACTTTTTTCTGGATGAAATTGTGTACCTATTACTCTTTCTTTTATAACTCCTGAGCAATAATTAATATTTTGATCTGTTGTATTACACAAAATATCATTTTCATCACTTACATTTCCAGCAAAGGAATGAACAAAATAAAACTTTTCATTATCATAATTGTTCATAAATTGAATTTCATTATTTTGGATGTGGATTTTTTTATACCCAACGATTGGGAGAATAATTTTTTTTTTTTTAGCCTTGATTAAATCAACCTGCCCATTAATAAAATTTAAACCTTTGCTTTCGCCATTTTCAAAACCTTTTGTAAATAAAATTTGCATTCCTAAACAAATGCCAAATATAAATGAATTTTTTTTAACCTCTTTTAAAAAAAGATCCAACTTTTGATTTTTTAATAATTTACTTGCCTCTGAAAATGATCCTACTCCTGGAATAAATACAATGTCGTAATTTTTCGAATTATTTTCAGAATAAAACTGAGGTTTGTGACCTATTTTTTTTAGAGAATTATATAGGCTTTTAATATTTCCAAGCCCATAATCAAGTATACAAATTTTTTTCATTTTTTAAATTTTTAATTGATATTTTTTTATAATGAAATGCTGAAGCAATAGAAAAACTTACATTTTCATATTTTTCTTTAATTTCTATTATATCTTCAATTTTACCACATCCACCATTAAAAATTAAAGGTACATTTATATATTGATAAATTTTATTAAGAAGTTTTAAATCAAAACCTTTCTGAAGACCCTCATAATCTATTGAAGTTATAAGTATTTCACCACAATTATAATCTTGAACTCTTTGCACCCAATTTACAATTTCTAATCCAGTTTTATCTCTACCTGAATTTTTGTAAGCTTCCCATTTTCCCTCTCCGACATTTTTTGCCTCAATGTAAACGACAATAGTACTTGATCCAAAATTTTTTACTGCCTCTTTTATAAAATTAGGATTTTCTGTAGCATAAGAATTAATAGCAACTTTATCTGCACCGGATTTTAGGGCTTTATCAATATCTTTCAAACTTCTAATGCCACCACCTAATGTTATTGGTACAAAAATATTTTCTACAGATCTTTCAACTATATTGAATAAATTATTTCTACCATATAAACTTGCTACAGCATCCATCATCATAATTTCATCAATTACATCCTTGTAATATTCAGATGCTATTTTTAATGGGTCACCTATTTTTCTTAAACCCTCAAGATTTATTCCTTTGATTACAAATTCATTTTTAATATCAATTCTTGAAATAATTCTCATTAATTAAATGGTATATATTATTTGATAAATATAGTAATAATAAAAGTACTATTAATTTAATCTTTATGCTTAACTTCAAAATTGGAAACAGAGAAGTTGGAAAAAAAAATCCTCCTTTGATAATTTCTGAAATTGGCATCAATCACAATGGGTCAATTGACCTAGCGATTCACCTGGCAGATACTGCAATAAAAGCTGGTGCTGAAGTAATTAAACATCAAACACATGTTGTTGAAGATGAAATGTCAGAGGAAGCAAAAAAAGTTATTCCTGGAAATGCTGATAAATCAATTTATGAAATTATTAAAAAATGCTCATTAAATGAAAATGATGAAAAAAAATTATCAAATTATATTAAAAGTAAAAAAAGAATATTTATTAGCACTCCTTTTTCAAGAGCTGCGGCTGATAGATTGGTAAAATTTAAAATACCAGCTTTTAAAATTGGGTCAGGAGAATGCAACAATCATCATTTTGTAAAATACTTATGCAAATTTAAAAAACCAATAATAATGAGCACTGGTATGAATTCAGTACAAAGTATTAAAAAATCAGTAAATATTATTCTTAATCACAAGATTCCACTTGCGCTTCTTCATTGTACTAATATTTATCCAACTCCATCTAAATTAGTAAGATTAGATTGCATCACAGAATTAAAAAAAGCTTTTCCTAAATGTATTATAGGAATTTCTGATCATACTGGAAATAATTATACAAGTCTTGGTGCAGTAGCGTTAGGTGCTGATATAATTGAAAAACATTATACTGATACTAAAAAAAGAACTGGACCAGATATTTCATCATCAATGGATAAAAATGATTTAAAAAACTTGATTAAAGGATCAAGAGAAATTTTTTTAGCGAGAGGAGGGCAAAAAAAACCACTAAAAGAGGAAAAAAAAACAATCGCTTTTGCATTCCCCTCGGTTGTTGCTTTGAAAAATCTAAGTCCTGGTATGAAATTAACAAAATACAATATTTTCTTAAAAAGACCTGGTGGTGGTGATTTTGGAATAAGTGATTTAGATAATCTTTATGGAAGAATAGTAAAAAAACCAATTAAAATAAATACACAAATTAAAAAAAAATCACTACTAAGATAATTTATGAAAAAAATTGTTTTTTTAACAGCGTCTAGAGCTGACTATGGGAAGTTAAAGACTTTAATAATCAATCTTCAAAAAAATAAAAAATTTAAAGTTTATGTCTTTGTGACAGGCATGCACAATTTAAAAAAATTTGGGTCAACATGGATGAAAATTAAGTTAAAAAAATATGATAATATTAAAAATGTCTTTAGATTTAATAATCAAAATAATAATGATACCGCAGATTTAATTTTGGCTAAAACCATTAGTGGTTTTTCAAAATATGTTAAAAAAATTAGACCAGATTTAATTATTGTACATGGAGATAGAATAGAGCCTTTGGCTTGCAGTGCCGTAGGTGTTTTAAATAATTTTAGAACCGCACACATAGAGGGTGGTGAAGTTTCGGGTACAGTCGACGAAATTATTAGGCATTCAATTTCAAAATTATCTCACATACATTTTGTTACAAATAAAAATGCAAAAAAAAGATTGGTTCAGATGGGAGAGTTAAATAAAAATATTTTTACTATAGGCTCTCCAGATATTGATATTATGTTGTCTAAAAACCTTCCATCTATAAGTGCTGTAAAAAAACATTACAATATTAAATTTGAGAATTATGGAATAGGAATTTTACACTCGGTAACTACAGATATAATAAATTTTAAAAATGATATAAAAATATTTGTGAACTCTCTTAAAAAAAGCCAAAAACAATTTGTTTTAATTTATCCAAATAATGATCTTGGGAGTAATTATATTTTTAATGAATACAAAAAAATTAAAAATTATAAAAACATAAGATTATTGCCATCGATGGCGTTTGAGTCTTACTTAACGCTTTTAAAAAACTCCGATTTGATAATAGGAAATTCAAGCTCAGGAATTATGGAAGCGCCAATTTTTGGTATTCCTACTATAAATCTTGGAAATAGACAGAATAACAGAAGTAAATCGAAAACTATATATAATGTTAAATTTAATCAGGCTAAAATAATAAAGATAATTAATTATTGTTTTAGAAATAGATTAAAACATACAAGAATTAAAGAATTTGGTGAAGGAAAAAGTTTTAAATTATTTGAAAGAGCGTTAAACTCTAAATATTTTTGGAATATTAATGTACAAAAAACTTTCAAAGAAATTAACTAAGTATAATAAAAATGATTAAAGATAACTTTTTTAAAATTACAGATTTGAATCAAGTGGTCATTATTGGTTGGTGCCCCAATATTTCTAAAATTATAAATATAAATTCTAAACTAAAAATAAAAACTTTAATCGTCACAAGTCCAAATCAAAAAAAATATTTCGATGGAAAAATCAAAATTAATGTTTTTAAAAATCTAGATAAAAATTTTGAGAATTTTATAAATCAAAATTGTGAAATAAAGAAAACTCTTTTTTTATCTGTTAGCTCAATGTTTATTTTTAAAAAAAAACAGATAAAATTTTTAGACAATAATTTAATTAATTATTTTCCATCCCGACTGCCTTACGATAGTGGTAGGGGTGGATTTTCTTGGCATATAATGAGAGAGGATAGAATTTTAAATAATAATTTTCACATAATAGATGAGGGTATAAATACTGGGCCTATTATATTTGAAGAATCAAAAATTTTTCCTTCCAGTTGTAAAATACCTATCGATTATGAAAATTATAAATGGAAAGAAATGAATATATTCTATGAGATGTTTTTAAAAAGAATTATTTCAAAAGAAAAGTTTTTACTTTGTAAACAAAATATAAACTTAGGCAGGCACAATCCTTCTTTAAACACTATGCAAAATGGATTTATAAATTGGGACATGAGCTCTTATGATTTGTTTAATTTTATTAATGCTTTTGATGATCCATTTTTAGGAGCAAGTACATTTATAAATCGTCCAGGCTTAGGCAGGCTATTTATAAAAAAAATACATTTACATGGAGGTGACACAGGTAATCATCCCTATTTTTCAGGAATTGTCAGTCGTAAACACAAAAATTGGATTTCTGTAAGTACAACTGGTAAGCACATGTTATTAGTTGAGCAAGTTTTAAATTCCAAAGGAAAAAATGTTATTGATAAAATTTGTCCTGGTGACAGATTTTACACACCATTAAAGTATATTGAAAAATCTAAAACTAAAAATACTATTTATAAAGCTTAAAACCTTATAAATTAATAATTGAATGAAAAAAACTCAGAGTAATTATTTAGCTTTAGTTTTAGCTAGAAGTGGATCTAAGAGACTTAAAGACAAAAATATTCTTAAATTAGGTGGAAGCCCGTTAATCTCTATCACTTTAAGAAAACTTATAAAGATTAAGCATTTATTTTCTGATATACTAATATCAAGTGATTGTCCTAAAATTGAAAAAATTGTAAATAGTTTTAATTTACTTTTTCTTAAGAGACCTAAATATTTATCAAACAGTAAAACAACTTCAGAAAAATCTGCTCTACATGCTCTAAAGTATTATATAAAAAAACACAAAAAAATTGATTATGTAGTTTTATTTCAAGTTACCTCGCCATTTAGAAAGAATACGACTATTTATAAAGCACTTAGGCTATCTAAGAAATATCCAAAAAAACAGATAGTTGGAGTAGACAAAAACACACTAAAACCTAATGGTGTTATATATATAACCCCAAATTATTTTTTAAAAAAAAAATTTTCCTTCAGCGAAAAAAATTTTTTTCCCCTTAAAACTCAAAATCAAAAAGAATCACTGGACATAGATACTTTAGATGACTTTATGAAGGCAAAAGAGCTTATAAAAAAGGACTTGTAATATTAATAAACCACCTAATATTGGTAAAAATAATTTAGTTGTTACTACAAAATTTATAAAGTTTAATCAAATTTTTAAAACCTTTTGGTTTAGCTACTTTTTTAATAATTTCACCGCTAAGTAATTTTTCGTTGTCAACATAAATACTAGAATCTTCAAAAGGATAAGCAATAAAATCTAGAAACAACACATCTCTATACTTCCCTTCTTTCACATCACCTGCTCTATGCAAAATTTCTGTTGTGTTGCAAAGCAAAACATCACCTTTTTTTCCTGAGTTTATATAATAATATTCATTATTCATTTTTTTATTATATGAATATCGATTTTTATAATTAGCTTCTTTAAAAAATTTTTTTGCTTTATCTTTTTTTACCAAGACTAATGGACCTTCCTCCTCGCTAATATCTTTAAGATTTATAAAAATTTTAAATAAATTACATGTATACGCATCGCAATGAAAAAAGTTACTATAGACTTCTTTATCATGAGTATTTGGAACAGAATAGTTTCTTGTAATTTTTGTATTTCCTAATTTGATTTTCATATTGTTAAAATTTGAAAAACTTTTTAAAAACTCTAATAAATTTTTATTAATAATATCTTTTATTTTATTTAACAGTTCATCATTGATTGTGAAATTATATCTATAATTGTTTTGAATTTTAGTTGGATTATGCATATTCATCATATTAACAAGTTCATCAATTTGTGTTGTGGGTATACTATTTAGTTTTACATATCCATCCTTTAAATATTTGAAAATAATAGGATCTTTTTGATAAACCTTATTAGCAATATTTTTTTTGAAAAAAAAATTATAAATATTATAAGAAAGAAGATTCCCGTTATAAAAAATGGCAGGGCCAAGATAATTATTTATTTTATCTATCAAATTGTAAATTAATTTCATAATAATAATTTATCAATTAATGAGCCATTTGTAAAAAACTTTAATTTACACAATTTATTTCCGTCTATAAACTTTAGTAGTCAAAACATATTCTTTAACATTTTTATTTAAATTACTATTAGATTCACTGTCTATAGTAATTTGTTGCCAGCTCAAATCAAGCTGGGTTATAAATTCTAAGGGAAGTTTATTGTAAAAATGCTGAGGAATAATAACAACATCTGGATCTTTCCTTAAAATTCTAAGTAAAAAAATTTCCTTATTTAAATTTGGATCATTATAATAATTTTGTAATATTTGGTTTCTAAAAAAATTAGATGGATGAACTATACTTGTTAATGTTTTTTTATTTAAACACAAATACAAATACTGATCAAATGAAAAAATCTTTTGATTATCTCCTAAATCTTTTTTCAAAACTTCACATAAAACTAACGACTTATTGTTATGGTTGTATAATAAATTAATTTGATTAGAAACATTGCTAATCAATGGTCCTATAAAAAAAATTATAATAATATAATAATTTATTTTTTTTTTAAAATTAAAATTACTCAACAAATTAGCAACAAGTATAATAACAAATGGAAGTAGTGGAACAATGTAATGATCAGAATATTTTCTAACAATTAACACGTTTAAAATTTGCAAAATAATTCCTATGTATAAAAAAATTACTTTTTTAGATTTTTCTTTAAGGTGAAAAAAAAAGATAAATGGAATACAAAAATATAAAAACCACTCCTTAGTGTTAATTCTAAAAAAAAAGTCATACAATCCACTAATAATAGGCTTTTGATCTGTGTAACCTAAGACGGTACCAACAGTTGAATTAAAAAAAATCTGCACTCCATTTTGCTCAAAAGAGTATAATATAATTAAAAAAATTAAAGGTGTTATGCCTCCCGCAATATAGAGGAGGACTTTTTTAACAAAATTCTCATCTTTATGTATTATTATAAAAAAAAAACCTAATATAGATAATGTAGCAACATTTTGTTTTATTAGAACTGCTAAACTTATTAAAAATCCAGAATAAAAAAAATTGTGTATATTGATTTTTTTATTGTCTAATAAAAAATATAAAAAACCACATAAAAAAGTAGTTTGAAATATTTCTTGTTGGGCTGCAAAAGTATTAACATTACTCGAGCATAATAGAGCAAAACTTACAGCAGCAAATGCTGAGATTAAAAAACTAAATCTAAATATTTTTTTAGATATTGCAAAAATTATTATTGAACTTATCCAAATAAAAAAAATTGCTATTAATTTTAACGCTATAAAATAACTCTTAAACTTAAGAGCCAACGCGTAAATAAAAAAACTAAGTGGACCTCTTTGCTCCCAAGATTGAATATATGGTAGGTGGCCTTCGTTAATATCTCTTCCAATTATCAAGCTTGTTATTACATCACCTTCTGTGTCTAAATTAAAAAAAGTAAAAACAAAACGTAATAAAATAAGAAAACATAAAATGAATAAATATAAAGAAATTTCTTTTTTAAAATTATTTGTATAAAATTTTTTTAACAAATGATCTTGCGACATAAATAGCGATATTTGGTTAATTGCAAATAATTATTAAATACTTTATAATATAAGTAACTTTAAATCATAAAAATATTTATTAATAGTTTAAATATTCAATAAAATCTCATATGAATGAAATAAATAACTATACTTTCAAGGCAAAATTTAAAGGCTTAATACATACGCCTTCAACTCTCTCTGGTTTAAAAAAGCTTATTAAAGAACAATATACAATAGTTGGTAAATTTAAAACTTATGGTGACAGCTGTATCGGTTCAAAAAAAAGTGTTTCTTTAGAGAAATTTAATAAAGTAATTAATTTTGATAAAAAAAAAAAAATTATTGAAGTGCAGTCAGGAATGCTTTTAAAGAATTTAATGTGTATAATTTTAAAAGAGAACTTAATTTTGAGGTGCACACCTGGATCAAAATATTTGACGGTTGGAGGAATGATAGCCTCAAACATACAGGGAAAATGCACAAACTTAAATAATATTAAATACTATATCAATTCACTTAAAATTTTAAATAATAAAAATAAGATTATTTACTGTTCAAAAAAAGTAAATAAAAAATACTTTGATCTTACAATAGGTGGCTTTGGATTTACTGGTCCAATAATTTCTGCAGAGTTTAAGCTAGACAAAGTTGCTTCAAGAAATATTAATCAAAAGATAATACCTTTCTATAATTATCAAAATTTTTATAAACATTTTTTAACTAAAAATGAATATCAATATTCAGTAGTCTGGATTGATGCTATAAAAGATAAATTTTCAGGTCTAATAATTAACGGAAATCACTCATCAGAAAAAGTGACTTTAAACTCGAAAAAAGATATTTATTTACCTTTTTTTTTAATTAAATTTTTATCATTTATTGTTTATAAAAAAATATTTATTCAATTGTTCAATAAAATTTTTTATTATAAAAAATTATTTAATAGTAAAAAAATTGTACACTTATACGATTTTTTTTTCCCTCAAGATGCTATATTAAATTATAATCAACTATTTAAAAAAAATGGCTTTTATCAATTCCAATTTTCTATCAGCATTAAAAATATAGAAAAAATTATAAATGAAATAAAAAAAAAGCTCAGACATATAAAAGTTTATTCTAATTTCTGTGTTATTAAATTTATGAATAATAAAGAAGATATAAATAGATTATCCTTATCTATGGATATTCCAATCAATAACAATTCTATAAAAATAAGGAAAATTCTTAACGATATTACAAAAAAATACGAACTGGATATCAACCTATCAAAGGATTTAATTTTATATGGTTATAATAAAAATATAGAGAACTCCAATCCCTTTCTTAAAAAAAAAAATAAATCATTTTTATTTGAAAAGCATACATCACAAATGATAAAAAGATTAAAAAAAATTAATTAATTATGAAAAAAAAAATTTTTTTACATGGTGGGTCTTCCTTAATTTCTAAACATTTAATTTCTCACTTATGTAGCGACAATGAAGAGTTTTATATATTTTGCAGATCTATTGATAAGACAAAAAATAATTTAGAAATACAAAACTTCCCCAATAATAAATTTTTCTTTTATGAAAATGATATTTCTAATCTTGACAAAACATTTGAAGATATAAAAAAACTTCCAAATGATCTCTCTGCTGTTTTTTGGATTTCTGGATACACAGGAAATCCTGATCTAGAATTTACAAATATTGATGAGTGCATCAAAAATCTAAGTGTAAACTTTACAAATATTGTATTATGCATAAATATTCTTACTAAAAAATTAATTCTGAATAGCGAGACATTTATATGTGTCATAACTAGTGTCTCTGGACTTAGAGGAAGAAACAAAAGACTATTTAATTCTGCAGCTAAAGCTGGGCTAATAAGTTACCTCTCTGGTCTTCGACAAAGATTTCACAATAAACTTAAAATAATAACTGTAATACCAGGGTATATTAAAACAAATACTTTTGAGAAAAATATCAAAACTAATATGCCAGAATTTTTAATTAGCACTCCAGAAAAATGTGCTCAAATAATTTTTGATGGAATAAAAAAAAATAAAGATATCATATATGTTGACACTTCATGGAGAATAATAATGACAATAGTAAACCTAATACCAGAGTATTTTTTTAAAAAATTTAATTTTTAATTTTATTATAAGGATATTTAAAAAAATGTTTGTTTTTTAGTTTTTTAAAATTAACTTTATTTATCAAATTATTATTTTTAATTCTTAAACATTAATCTTATAACAACTAATTTTTTATATTTATTATATTGAACAACTATTTTTTGTTCTGTAAATTTATAGTGTATCTCTCTGTTCGTAAAATTATGTAAGCTTTTATTAGATCCATATTATTTTTAATAAATAAGTTTTATTAAAATCCATCCAGATAAGTTGGAACAAAAATTACCCTAAAAAAGGAATTGGTTATTAGAAGAGCTTCCTGTTAAAATGTTTTCAGTGGTTATCTCTTCCATACTTTGTTAGCTGCCCTGCACTGCGGCTGGCACCACAATCACCGGAATCCGGGATCAAAAAAAAACCCCAGCTGTTTAGACCGGGGCTATAAAATAAAATATCAATGATCTTAAAATCATTTAAAAATTTTTTTCAGTGCATAAATCAAGCCAATTGAGCTATTAGTACTGGTCAGCTACACGCATTACTGCGCTTCCACATCCAGCCTATCAACGT
>MDTG01426632.1_pt1 | contig 31924 bp, 42 predicted proteins | sample 811421 | NCBI WGS metagenome assembly MDTG01 (sample SAMN05326645, study PRJNA326480) | marine metagenome | isolation source: seawater | place: Pacific Ocean: South East | collected 2011
CAGCAGCTACAACTTGTTTTTGGAACAACAAAAGAATTAACATTATTGATACACCAGGTCATGTTGACTTCACCATTGAAGTTGAGAGATCCTTGAGAGTTTTGGATGGTTCTGTATGCGTTTTTGATTCGGTCGCTGGAGTAGAACCCCAATCTGAAACAGTTTGGAGACAAGCAGACAAATATGGTGTCCCTAGAATGTGTTTTGTTAATAAAATGGATAGAACAGGTGCTAACTTTTTCAGATGTGTTGAAATGATTAAAGACAGATTGGGTTGTAATGCTCTAGTTATACAACTTCCAATAGGTTCTGAATCAGATTTTGTTGGAGTTGTTGATTTAGTCAAGATGAAAGCGGTTTTATGGGAAGACGAATCTTTGGGAGCTAAATTTAATTATGCAGAGATTCCTGATAATTTAAAAGATGAGGCAGACAAATATAGAGAAACAATGATTGAAAATGTTGTTGAGATGGATGACGAGATTATGGAAAAGTATTTAGAGGGGGAACCTCCTAATGAAGATAAAATCAAGGAGCTAATAAGAAAAGGTACGATTAATTCGAAGTTTGTACCCATTTTATGTGGAAGTGCTTTTAAGAATAAGGGAGTTCAACCAATGCTTGATGCAGTGGTTGATTATTTGCCCTCTCCTCTGGATGTTCCAGCAATCAAAGGTATAAAACATGGAACAAACAACGAAGAAATTGTCAGAAATAGTTCAGATGAAGAACCTTTTTCTGCCTTAGCTTTTAAAATCGCAAACGATCCTTTTGTTGGTAGCCTAACTTTTATGAGAGTGTATTCTGGTTCAATTGAAGCTGGTTCGTCTGTAATGAATTCTGTTAAAGATAAAAAAGAGAGATTTGGCAGAATGCTGCAAATGCACTCTAATTCTAGAGAGGACATTAAGCACGCTTATGCAGGCGATATAATTGCAGTTGCGGGTTTAAAAGATACAACCACTGGGGATACTTTATGCAAGCCAGAAGATGCTGTTATACTTGAAAGAATGGAATTTCCAGATCCTGTTATCGAGGTTGCAGTCGAGCCTAAAACAAAAGCTGATCAAGAAAAAATGGGTGTTGCCTTACAAAGACTTGCAGCTGAAGATCCATCTTTTAAAGTAAGTGTTGATCATGAGTCGGGTCAAACTGTAATGAAAGGAATGGGTGAATTACATTTGGAAATATTAGTTGACAGAATGCAAAGAGAATTTAAAGTTGATGCAACTGTTGGAGCACCGCAAGTTGCATACAGAGAGACTATAACTCAGTCGACAAAAGTTGATTACACTCACAAAAAACAGTCTGGTGGAGCCGGGCAGTTCGCAAAAATAATTTTAGAATTTGAACCATTAGATGCCGGCAAAGGAATTATTTTTGAAAGTAAGATTGTTGGAGGTAGAGTACCAAAAGAATATATTCCTGGAGTTGAAAAAGGAATTAAACTTTCAACTGAATCAGGGTTTTTAGCTGGCTTCCCAGTAATAGATTTTAAATGTACACTTATTGACGGTGCTTTTCACGACGTTGATTCAAGCGTAATGGCTTTTGAAATAGCAGCAAGAGCAGCTTTTCGTGAGGCAATGCCGAAGGCTAAAGCTGTTTTATTGGAGCCTATGATGAAAATAGAGGTAGTTACTCCAGAGGATTATATGGGCGATGTAATTGGAGATCTTAATTCAAGAAGAGGACAAGTTTCTGGTATGGAACAAAGAGGTGTAAATCATGTTGTAAACGGCATGGTTCCTCTTGCAAACATGTTTGGATATGTAAATAATCTACGCTCAATGAGTCAGGGCAGAGCGAGTTATACAATGACCTTCGATCATTATGAACAAGTTCCAAATAATGTTGCCGAAGAAGTAAAGGAAAAAGTTTCGGGTTAATTTTAAAAGGAGAAAATAATGGCAAAAGAAAAATTTGATAGATCAAAACCTCATTGTAACATTGGAACAATAGGACATGTAGATCACGGTAAAACGACTCTTACTGCTGCAATAACAAAAATACTCTCTGAAACAGGTGGTGCCACGGCGATGGATTATGCACAAATTGATAAAGCTCCTGAGGAAAAAGAAAGAGGTATAACAATTTCTACCGCTCATGTAGAGTATGAAACTGAAAAAAGACATTATGCTCATGTGGATTGTCCTGGTCATGCCGACTATGTGAAAAATATGATTACTGGTGCAGCTCAAATGGATGGGGCAATACTTGTCGTGAATGCGGCAGATGGACCAATGCCTCAAACAAGGGAGCATATCCTTCTTGCAAGACAGGTAGGAGTTCCATCTTTAGTGGTATATATGAATAAAATTGATCAAGTAGATGATCCAGAGTTAGTTGATCTTGTTGAAATGGAAGTTAGAGAATTATTATCTAAATATGAATTTGACGGTGATAACATTCCTATTGTTAAGGGATCAGCACTTGCAGCTATCGAAAATACGAATGAAGAAACTGGTAAAAAGTCTATTTTGGAACTTATGGCCAAAATAGATGAGCATATACCACAACCTGCTCGACCTCTTGACCAGCCTTTTCTTATGCCTATTGAAGATGTCTTTTCAATTTCTGGAAGAGGAACCGTTGTTACTGGGAGAGTAGAAAAGGGTGTTATTAATGTGAACGAGGAAATTGAAATCATAGGAATTAAAGACACAACTAAGACTGTTTGTACGGGAGTAGAAATGTTTAGAAAACTTTTAGATAGTGGTCAGGCAGGTGATAATGTTGGTGTTTTGCTTAGAGGAACAAAAAGGGAAGAGGTTGAAAGAGGACAAGTTTTAGCAAAACCTGGTTCAATTAAACCTCACAAAAAATTTAAAGCTGAGGCTTATGTTTTAAATAAGGATGAAGGTGGTAGACATACTCCTTTTTTTAAAAATTATAGACCTCAGTTCTATTTCAGGACCACGGATGTAACTGGTACTATAGAGCTTCCGTCTGGAACGGAAATGGTTATGCCAGGTGATAATGTCGCGATGACAGTTGAATTATTAACACCAATAGCTATGGACAAAGGACTCAGATTCGCTATCAGAGAAGGTGGAAGAACGGTAGGAGCAGGAGTAGTTTCTGAAATAATGGAGTAATTAATGGCTAATCAAAACATTCGAATTAGACTAAAGGCATATGATCATAGAATATTAGATCAAAGTACTCTTGAAATTTTAAATACTGCAAAGAGGACTGGTGCTAATGTAAGCGGTCCGATTCCGTTACCTACAAGAATTGAAAAATATACCATTTTAAGCTCACCTCATGTAGATAAAAAAGCACGAACTCAACTTGAGATGAGAACTCACAAAAGGATGATGGATATTACAGATTGGACTCCTCAAACTGTTGACGCATTGATGAAGCTTGAATTAGCTTCGGGTGTTGATGTTGAAATTAAACTATAGGATAAATTATGAGAACAGGTTTAGTTGCAAAAAAAATTGGAATGAGTCGATTATTTCAAAGTAATGGTAAAAATATTCCAGTTACTCTATTGAAACTTGATAACCTAAAAGTAATTGACAAGAAAACTAGTGCTAAACACGGTTATAATGCTTTAAAAATTTCATACGGAGCCTCAAAAAAAATTAACAAACCACAAAAAGGTTTTTTCAAAAAATTAAAGGTTGATTCTTCCTCAAATACAGTTGAATTTAGAATATCAGAAGAAGGTTTCATTGATATTGGAACTCAGTTATCCGCTAATCACCTAGTTTGTGGTCAATATGTTGATGTTACTGGTTATACGATTGGGAAAGGGTTTGCTGGCGGAATGAAGAGACATAATTTTGCGGGCAATCGTGCTACACATGGTGTATCTATTTCTCATAGATCTCATGGTTCAACCGGACAATGTCAAGATCCAGGAAAAGTTTTTAAGGGTAAAAAAATGGCAGGAAGATTAGGAAATGTCAAAAGAACTATGCAAAATCTTGAGGTAATGGAAACCGATGTAAACGAAGGTATAATCGTTTTAAAAGGTAGTGTGCCTGGCCCAAAAGGTCTTACTGTTTTCATTTATGATTCTATAAAAATAAAAAATAATGAACTACCCTACCCTACAAATTCAGATAATAATTCGAATAATTTAGCTGCCTCTGATGATAGCGTAAAATCTTCAATCGATTTATCAAATGAAGAAAATGACTCTGCTAAAATTAAGAATATTTCTGAAAATTCTGAAAAAAAAGACTTTCAGGGAGTAAATAAAACTGAAATTAAAAGTCAGAACAATGAAATTAAATCAGATGATAAAATAGCATCTAATGAGAGTAACCAAAGTAAAGATACAAATGAAACAAAAGATTAATACACTAGATAATAAATTCTTAAAAGATATTGACTTAGATAAAGATATTTTTGGTATGTCTTACAGAGAGGATATTATTCATAGAATGATAAGGTATCAGTTGGCAAAAAAACAAAGTGGAAATCATAAGACAAAAGGTATTTCTGAGATTTCTGGTTCTACTAAAAAACCTTTTAAGCAAAAAGGTACTGGAAGCGCTAGGCAAGGTAGTAAGCGTTCCCCTCAGATGAGAGGTGGGGCAGTTATATTTGGACCTCAAGTTAGGTCTCATTCTCACAAGCTTCCAAAGAAAATAAGGTCTCTTGCGCTTAAAATTGCACTTTCAAAAAAATTAGCAGATGGAAAACTAAAATTAGTTGATAATTTAAAAATTTCAAAATGTAAAACTTCGATTTTGGCATCCAAAATTTCAAAGTTGGGTGTTAAATCAGCGCTTTTTGTCTCAGGAAATAGTCTAGATGACAATTTTTTAAAAGCTTCAAGAAATATTCCAAATCTAGATGTACTACCAATGGATGGATTAAATGTTTATACAATAATAAAAAGAGATTTTTTAGTTTTAACTGAGGAAGCTATAAATCAAATTAATAAAAGGTTTGAAAAATGAGTATTTCAGAAGAAAGAATTTTCGAAATTATTAGATCGCCTGTCATATCAGAAAAATCAACTATGATTAGTCAATTTAATCAATATGTATTTAAGGTTTCAGATAATTCAACAAAAAAGGAAATACGAGATTCTGTTGAGAAGATTTTTAATGTAAAAGTTCTATCAGTCAATACATTAAAAAGAAATGGAAAAATTAAAAGATTCAAGGGAAAATTAGGAAAGAGAGCCGGAACAAAAAAAGCTTTTGTAACATTAGCCGAAGGTAACACAATAGATTTAACAGCAGGAATTAAATAATAATGTCTTTAAAAAATTTTAAACCAATTACACCAGGTCAAAGAGGACTAATTTTAACTGAGAAAAGCCAACTATTCAAAGGTAGACCAATAAAATCACTTGTAACAGGTCTTACTAACAGTGGAGGTAGAAATAATCATGGTCATATAACTGCTAGAAGAAAAGGTGGAGGTCACAAAAGAAAATATAGATTAATAGACTTTAAAAGAAAAAAATATGACATTGAAGCTTTAGTGGAAAGGATTGAATATGATCCGAATAGATCTTCTTTTATTGCCTTGATTAAGTACAAAGATAAAGATTTAAGTTATATTATCTGTCCACAAAAGTTAGCTATAGGTGACAGTGTAATTTCTTCGGAAAATGCTGATATAAAACCAGGTAACTGTTTATCTTTAAAAAACATACCAGTTGGCACATTAATACACAACTTGGAGATAAAACCAGGAAAAGGCGGTCAAATGATAAGATCAGCTGGTACATTTGGACAGTTAACTAGTAAAGATTCAGATTACGCTCAGATAAAATTGTCGTCCGGAGAGATTAGAGCGGTTAGAATTGAATGCAAAGCTACCGTTGGTATGGTCTCAAACCCAGATCAAAAAAACATTAAACTTGGTAAAGCTGGGAGAAAAAGGTGGCTTGGTGTAAGACCATCTGTCAGAGGAGTTGCAATGAACCCTGTTGATCATCCTCATGGTGGTGGTGAGGGTAGAACTTCTGGTGGTAGAAATCCAGTTTCTCCATGGGGTTTATCTGCAAAAGGAAAAAGAACAAGAAATAATAAAAGAACAGATAGATTTATTTTAAAAAGTAGGCATAAAAAATAGGTATTAATTATGACAAGATCAGTTTGGAAAGGACCATTTGTAGATTCGTACTTGCTAAAGAAAGCAGATGCTGTTCGTAACACAGGAAGAAATGATGTTATCAAGATCTGGTCAAGGAGATCAACAATTCTTCCACAATTCGTTGGCTTGACTTTTGGAGTTTATAATGGGAAAAAGCATATCCCGGTTTCTGTTAGTGAGAACATGGTTGGTCACAAGTTTGGAGAATTTTCACCAACTAGAACTTATAAAGGACACAATGCCGATAAAAAAACAGGAGGGAAATAGTGGTTACTGAAAATAAATATGATAATAGTGCTAAGGCTTCTGTAAAGTCTCTTAAAATTAGTCCGCAGAAAGCTAATTTAGTTTTACAAATGATCAGAGGTAAAAAAGCTGATCGTGCACTTAATATTCTTCAATTTTCTAAAAAAAGAATTTCTCATGATATACAAAAAATTCTTAAAGCTGCCATATCAAATGCTGAAAATAATCATCAATTAGACATAGATAAACTTTTTGTTCAGGAAGCAACAGTTGGTCGTTCAATGGTAATGAAGAGATTTAGACCTAGAGCTCGAGGTAGATCAGGTAAAATTCTCAAAACCTTCTCAAAAATTAGAATTATAGTTAAAGAACAAGAATTGAAAAAGGTTGTAAAAGAAAATACTAAATTAAAGTTAAAGAAGGAAGAAGATGGGTCAAAAAGCTAATGCAATTGGATTAAGACTAGGAGTAAATAGGTCCTGGGAATCAAGATGGTTTGCCGAAAAAAATTACGCTAAACTTCTTGAAGAAGATCTTATGTTAAGGAAATACTTAAAAAAGAGGTTGTCTATTGCTGGAGTTTCCAAAATTCTAATTGAAAGACCAGCAAAACTCGCGAAAATCACTGTTTACACCGCAAGACCTGGAGTAATAATAGGTAAAAAGGGTTCTGATATCGAAAAATTAAGAACTGATATAATAAAAATGGTTGGTGGAGACGCTAGTTTGAATATCGTTGAAATAAAAAAACCAGAGATTGATGCCAAACTAGTTGCTGACAATATTGCTCAACAGTTAGAAAGAAGAATAGCTTTCAGACGAGCTATGAAAAGAGCCGTTCAATCCGCTATTAGATTAGGTGCACAGGGAATAAGAGTAAATTGTAGTGGTAGATTAGGCGGAGCAGAGATTGCTAGAATGGAGTGGTACAGAGAAGGAAGAGTTCCACTTCATACTCTGAGAGCTAATATTGATTACGGAGTTTCAAGAGCCAATACAACCTATGGTATTTGCGGTATCAAAGTTTGGATTTTTAAGGGTGAAATTCTAGAACATGACCCGATGGCTTCTGAAAATGAAGCAGATGTAAAAAAAACAGAATCAACTAATTTGTAGGTTTAAAAATGTTGCAACCAAAAAAAACGAAATATAGAAAACAATTTAAGGGTAGGATGCATGGAAATTCAAAAGGTGGAAATTTTTTGAATTTCGGTGCATTTGGTCTCAAGGCTCTAAGTCCAGGAAGAATTACTTCTAGACAAATTGAGGCGGCTAGAAGAACTATTTCAAGACATCTAAAAAGGTCTGGTAGAGTTTGGATTAGAATTTTTCCTGATGTTCCAGTTACAAAAAAACCGGCAGAGGTCAGACAAGGAAAAGGTAAAGGTGCTGTTGAATTTTGGGCTGCAAAAGTTAAACCAGGCAAAATAATGTTTGAAATTGATGGAGTTTCCATTGAGTTAGCTCGAGAAGCTTTATCTTTGGCTACCGCAAAGTTGCCCAATCAAACTAAATTTGTAACGAGAATAGGTAGTTAGTAATGAAAAATTTAAAAGAGTTGAAAAAATTAAATGATAGCGAATTAAGAAAGAAAGTTAAGGATTATAGAAAAGAAGCATTCAATCTGAGATTTCAAAAGTCAAGTGGTCAACTTGAAAATGTTTCTCGAATTTCAAAAGTTAGAAAAGAAATAGCTAGAATTAAAACTATAATCAATAATAAAAGAAGTGAGAATTAAATTATGCCAAAAAGAATTTTAACTGGAGTTGTAGTTTCAAATAAATCAGATAAAACTGTTTCAGTATCAGTGGTACGAAAAATCATGCATCCTGTTTACAAAAAGTATATTAAAAGAACAAAAAAGTACGCCGCGCACGATGAAAAAAATTCATGTCAGATTGGTGAAGTTGTTAAAATTCAGGAGAGCAGACCAATTTCAAAATCAAAACGATGGATTTTAATTAAATAGGAAGAATTTATGATTCAAATGCAAAGTAAATTATTTGTTGCTGACAACTCGGGTGCAAAGCAAGTACAATGCATCAAAGTTTTGGGTGGTTCAAAAAGAAGATTTGCGACTATTGGGGATGTAATAGTAATAACTGTTAAAGATGCTATTCCTCGAGGAAAAGTAAAAAAAGGTGAAATACATAAAGCCGTCATCGTAAGAACATCAAAAGAAATTTCTAGGTCAGATGGTTCTTCGATAAGATTTGATAAGAATTCTGCCGTTCTTATTAACAACAATGGTGAGCCAATAGGCACAAGAATATTTGGTCCTGTTACAAGAGAACTGAGATCAAAAAAATACATGAAAATAATATCTTTAGCACCGGAGGTTTTGTAATGAAAATTAAAAAAGGTGATACTGTTCTAGTTAATTGTGGAAAAGATAAAGGTAAGAATGGTCAGGTAATAAAGATTTTTCCACAAAAAAATAAAGCCTTAGTTCAAGGAATTAACATGGTTAAAAGGCACACTAAACCATCAGCAAACTCCAAAGGTGGAATTGAGTCAATTGAAATGCCAATTAATATTTCAAATCTATCATACTTGGACCCAAAAACCAATAAAGGTTCAAAGATTGGTTTTAAATTTTTAGAGGATGGAAAAAAAATTAGATTTTTGAAAAAATCTGGTGAAACAATAAATTAGGAACGAAAATGTCACGACTAAGAGATTTATACGATAGTAAATTAAAAAATGAGTTAAAAGAAAAACTGAACTTTAAAAATACGTATGAAGTTCCAAAATTAACAAAAATAGTCTTGAACATGGGTGTTAGTGAATCGGTAACTGATTCAAAAAAGATAAATACAGCAGTTGAAGATTTAGCTTTAATTACAGGGCAAAAACCAGTTGTCACAAAAGCTAAACAATCTATTGCAGGTTTTAAATTAAGAAAAGGAATGAGTATAGGTTGCAAAGTAACTTTAAGAAAAGAAATGATGTATGAATTCTTAGATAGACTTATAACCATTGCTTTACCGAGAGTAAGAGATTTTAAGGGATTATCTAGAAAATCTTTCGATGGGAATGGTAATTATTCTTTAGGACTTAAAGAACAAATTATCTTTCCAGAGATAAATTATGATAAAATCGATAAAGTGAGAGGTTTAGATATATCTATAGTTACTTCATCTTTTAAAGATGACTTTGCTTTTGAATTACTGAAAGGTTTTAATTTTCCATTTAACAATTAAATTAGGTGCAAATATGTCTAAAAAAAGTATTGTAGAAAGAAATAAAAAAAGAATAAAATTATATGCCAAATATAAAAATAAGCATGATAAGTTACTGAAGCTGGCTAATAATAAAAAGTTGACAGCTGAAGAACAGTTTCAGGCTAGATTAAAATTATCTTCTATTCCTAGAAATGCTTCAAAAGTCAGGATTAGAAATAGATGTGTTATTTCTGGAAGGGGAAGAGGAGTTTACAGAAAGTTTAATTTATCCAGAATAGCTTTTAGAGATTTAGCGGCAATTGGGCAAGTTCCTGGTGTAACAAAATCAAGTTGGTAGAAAGGGGTATAGGTATTAAGCTATGAGTTTATCAGATCCATTAGGAGATATGTTTACTAGAATTAGAAACGGGCAAATGAGAAAAAAGGATTGTGTATCTATGCCTGCTTCAAGGTTTCGTGGTAGTGTTCTCGATGTTTTACTTCGGGAGGGATTTATAAGAGGTTTTGAAAAAGTAAATTCATCTGACAAAAAAAATGAGTTTAGAATTGAGTTAAAATATTCAAATGGTGAGCCAGTAATAAAAAGTATTTCAAGGGTATCTACACCGGGTAGAAGAGTATACTCAAATATTAAAAGCTTACCACGGCACTATGATGGATTAGGTATTTCTATTTTGTCAACCTCAAAAGGAGTTATGTCTGATGAGGAAGCCAGACAAGAAAATGTAGGTGGAGAAATATTATGCAAAGTATTTTAGGATTGTAGCAATGTCAAGAAGCGGAAGAATACCAATAAATGTTCCTGAGTCTGTTGAAGTGAAAATTGATTCTGGGAATCTAGTTGCAAAAGGGAAATTGGGCGAGCTAAGTTTTAAATTTTTGGATAAAGCTTCAGTTGAATTAAAGAATAATAATGTAGTCGTGAATGCAAAAGATAATACAAAAAGTTCCATGATTATGTGGGGAACAGTGAGGTCTAGAATTTTTAATGTGATTCATGGAGTAAATTCTGGTTTTAAAAAAGAATTACAGCTCAATGGAGTTGGTTACAAAGCAGCATTAAAGGGAAAATGCTTAGAGCTACTTCTTGGATTTTCACATCCTGTGAACTTTCCTATACCCGATGATGTAAAGATAGATGTTCCAAAACCTACAGAAATTACAATATCAGGAATTTCAAAACAAAAAGTTGGTCAGATTGCTGCGAATATCAGGGCATTTAGGAAACCTGAACCCTATAAAGGTAAAGGCGTAAAATACAAAGATGAAATTATCAGAAGAAAAGAAGGTAAAAAGAAATGATAAAAAAAGTTATATCTAGAAGTAAAAGAGCTGCAAAAAATAGATTTAGTCTAAAGAAAAAAAGCAAATCTAATTTTAGGCTATCTGTATTTAGATCCAATAAACATATTTACGCTCAAATTATCGACGATATGAATCATGAAACTTTATTTTTTGCTTCATCGATTCAAAAAACACTATCTTTAAAAAAAGGTTCGGATAAACAAGCAGCATTCAAAGTAGGTGAACACATTGCCGAAGAGGCTATAAAAAAGGGTTTCAAAGAAAAAATTAGTTTTGACAGAGGTGGTTACTTGTATCATGGTAGGGTTAAACAGGTTGCAGACGGAGCAAGGTCAAAAGGTTTAAAATTGTGATAGGATATAAAAATGGTCGATGAAAATAAAGATAAAGAATTGAAAACAAAAGAGTCTGAGCAAAAGACATCCGCTGTACAAGTGACTACTGTAAATAAAGGTTTAGACAATAAAAGTGAAGATTTAAAGGTTCAACAGTCCGACTCAAAAACAACATCTGTTGAAGAGAATTTTGTATCAAAAAGCTTGGATAGCAATAATAAACAAACAAAGAATTCAAAGTTACAATCTGATCCAGTTGAGGGAAAAAAAAATGAATCAAAAGTAATTAATCAAAAAGAAGATACGAATACAGCAACTGAATCTAATAAAAAAGAAGTGGACTCTAAACAGCCTCAAAAAAAATCTTTAAAATCTAACTCTAATAATAAACATGCCAAAGGTAGCTCTAATCAAAATGAAGAAAGTGAGTATATAGAAAAATTAGTAAGTATCAATAGGGTAGCAAAAGTTGTAAAGGGCGGAAGAAGATTTAGTTTTGCAGCATTGGTAGTTGTTGGAGATGGGAATGGTCTAGTTGGTCATGGAAAGGGTAAAGCAAAAGAGGTGCCCGAAGCAATTAAAAAAGCTACTGACGAAGCAAAAGTCAATATGATTCGAGTACCACTTAGACAAGCAAGAACCTTACATCATGATATTACTGGAAGATATGATTCTGGAAAAGTATACTTAAGAAGTGCTCCTTCCGGTACAGGTGTAATTGCAGGGGGACCAATGAGAGCTGTTTTTGAAGCTTTAGGAATTAAAGATATTGTGGCAAAATCCGTAGGCAGCTCAAATCCTCATAATATGATCAGAGCAACATTTCAGGCATTATCATCAGCTTCATCACCAAAATTAATTTCAATTAGAAGAGGATTGAAAGTTAATGAGATTACAAAAAGAAGAAAAAGTTCGTCGGTATCAGTTGATGGAGTATCGGATGGCTAAAATTAAAATTACCCAAATAAAAAGTCCTATAGGAAGAAATAAGACTCAAAAAAAAACTTTGATAGTAATGGGTCTTAATAAAATAAATAGAAGTAAAGTCCTTGACGACAAACCATCAACATTAGGAATGATTGAGAAGGTAAAACATCTTTTAAAAATTGAACAAGTATAGGTATATTATGAAATTAAATGATATAAGAATTGCAGATAAAAAAAATTTTAAAAAGGCAAAAAGAGTTGGTAGAGGTATAGGTTCTGGAAAAGGCAAAACATGTGGTCGTGGTATGAAAGGTCAAAAGTCTAGAACTGGAGTTAGTATAAATGGGTTTGAAGGGGGACAAATGCCTCTCCACATGAGAATGCCTAAACACGGTTTCAAAAATCCGTTTAAAAAAAAATATAAGTTAATTGAAACTGGGCTTTTAAATCTTTTATTAGAAAAAAAAAAAATTACAGAAAACAAAATGATAAATATTGAAAATCTTGAAAATTTGAATATTTTAATACCAAGAAATTCTTCCGGTTTGAAAATTTTAATGAACGAAAAATTAAAAGCAAAGATTAACATTCAGGCTCATGCAATATCGAAGACAGCGCTTAAAGAGTTTGATAGAGTAGGAGGTAAAGTTGACCTAGTAAAGTTTGAACGTAAACTTAAAAAAGTCAAAAGTAAAAAAAAAGATACATTAGATAAAACTACTAGTAAAAATAAAAAAAAAACCAAATCTAGCAAAGAAAATGTTTCAACTAAAGCCAAGAATGACATTTCTAAAAAATCAAGAGATGTCAAAAATAAAACAAATGAAAAAAAAACAAATAATAAAAAATAATTGAGTACTTATGGTTTCTGCAGCTGAACAGTTAGCATCAAATATAAACTTTAGTTCAATTGGCAAAGCAAAAGATCTAAAGCAAAGAATTTTGTTTACAATCTTAGCCTTGATTGTCTATAGAATTGGCACTTATATTCCTATACCAGGAATTGATCCAGTTGCTTTAAAGCAGATTTTTGAACAAAATGTTGGAGGCATACTAGGCATGTTTGATATGTTCGCTGGAGGAGCGCTGGGTAGAATGACCATTTTTGCTCTTAATATTATGCCTTACATCTCGGCAAGTATTATTATGCAATTATTGACTGTGATATCGCCGCAACTTGAACAATTAAAAAAAGAAGGTGAAATTGGTAGAAAAAAAATAAATCAATACGCAAGATACGGAACTGTTCTTTTGGCAACTGTTCAGGGTTATGGTGTAGCGGTTGGAATAGAAAATATGTCCTCACAAGGAATGCAGGCAGTCATGGATCCAGGTTTATTTTTTAGGTTTGTAACAGTGGTTACATTAGTTAGTGGAACTCTTTTTTTAATGTGGCTTGGAGAGCAAATTACCCAAAGAGGTATAGGAAACGGTATTTCTTTAATAATTTTTACAGGAATTGTTTCCCAACTTCCAATAGCACTAAGTACTACTTTTGAATTAGGAAGAACTGGAGCTTTATCAGCTTTGTTTATTGTATTTTTGCTAATTATGTCAGTTTCAGTAATCACCTTCATGGTTTTTATTGAAAGAGCGCAAAGGAGAATATTAATTCAATATCCAAAAAGGCAGATTGGTTCAGGAGGACAAACTGCTGACTCAAGCCATCTCCCGCTAAAGATTAATACTTCAGGTGTCATACCTCCTATTTTTGCAAGCTCACTTCTTTTGCTTCCAGTGACCTTTGTCAGTTTTAATTCGGGTTCAGGTCCAGAATGGCTAAATACATTGAGTATTTTTTTAAGTAGAGGTCATCCTGTTTATTTAACACTTTATATTTCCATGATTGTATTTTTTGCTTTCTTTTACACAGCGATTGTTTTCAATCCAAAAGATACTGCAGAAAATTTAAAAAAATATGGTGGTTTTATACCAGGAATAAGACCCGGTGAAAATACTGCAAACTATCTTGATTATGTCTTAACCCGACTGACAGTTGTGGGTGCAATATATTTGTCTGCAATCTGTTTACTTCCTGAACTTTTAATATCAAAATATAAAGTTCCATTTTATTTTGGAGGTACAAGTTTACTTATTGTTGTGAGTGTAACTATGGATACGGTTACACAAATTCAGTCTTATTTACTTGCTCATCAGTATGAAGGTCTTCTGAAAAAATCTAGTCTTCGAAATAGAAGAAGATGACAAATATTATTCTTTTAGGACCGCCTGGTTCAGGAAAAGGTACCCAGGCTAAGTTACTAGTTGATGAAAAAAACTTTTTCCAATTATCCACTGGAGATATTTTAAGGAGTTCATTAAAATCAAGTTCTCCTGACGGTGAAAAAATTAAGAAAATAATGGAAGATGGTCAGCTTGTTCCTGATGACTTGGTTATAAAGATAATCATCGAATCTATAAATTTAATGAAAAATAAAAATATTATTTTTGATGGATTTCCTAGAAATTTGATTCAAGCAAAGGAGCTAGATAAAGCTCTTGAACATAAACAAACGCAAGTTGACTATGTTATTTTATTGGATGTAAAATTTTCTGAACTTGAAAAGCGAATTAAAAAAAGAATTTTAGAATCTAGTGAAAATAATGTTCGAGATGATGATAATTTAGAAACTCTTAATAAAAGATTAAAAGTTTATAAAGAGTCAACAGAGCCGATAATAAATTTCTATAAAAGTAAAAACAGATTTCATCGTATTGATGGTATGTTAGAAATTGAACAAATAAGTGAAAAAATAAATATGTTAATTAATTAGAACTTTATTGACTAAATTTAAAAAAAAACTATAATCCAAATTCATTAATTATTCTCTTGGTTAGGTAAAGATGGCAAGAATAGCAGGGGTAAATATACCTTCTAATAAAAGATTACAAATTGCTTTAACATACATATATGGTATTGGACCAAATTTTTCTAAAATTATTTGTAAAAATACAAATGTAGATGGAAATAAGCGAGTAAATGAATTAGTGGAATCAGAAATTATTAAAGTCAGAGAATATATAGATAACAATTATACTGTTGAAGGCGATTTAAGAAGAGAAATATCTACAAATATAAAAAGATTAACTGATCTTGGTTGTTACAGAGGATTAAGACATAGAAATAAACTGCCAGTTAGAGGTCAAAGAACCCATACAAACGCAAGAACTAGAAAAGGAAAGGCCATACCGATTGCCGGAAAGAAGAAAGCAAACTAAATATGGTAAGTAAAACTACAAAAACTAAAAAGAAAGTAAAAAAAAATATTCCTTCTGGAATAGCTTACATAAATTCAACATTTAATAACACAATAATTACTATAACAGATCCAAGTGGAAATACCGTCTCTTGGTCATCATCTGGAAATAAAGGTTTTAAAGGTTCAAGAAAATCAACACCTTTTGCAGCACAACTAGCCGCTGAAGAAGCTGCTAAAAAAGCTGTTGAAAATGGTATGAAGTATTTAGAAGTAATTATTAAAGGACCTGGTTCTGGTAGAGAATCAGCAATTCGAGCACTAGGATCATCTGGATTGAATATTACAATAATTAAAGATATAACTCCAATACCTCATAATGGATGTAGACCCCCAAAAAGAAGAAGAGTTTAATATTAAATTTTAGTAAAGGATAATATAAGTGATTAATAAAAATTGGAAAGAATTGATTAAGCCAAATAAAATAAGTTTTCTTAAAGGTAAAAATGAGATGACAAAAGCTGAATTAATCGCTGAACCATTAGAAAGTGGTTACGGACAAACTTTAGGAAATTTATTAAGAAGAGTTTTACTATCATCAATTAGAGGTGCTGCGGTAACTTCAATAAAAATAGAAGGAGTTACTCACGAGTTTTCATCTATTCCTGGTGTAATAGAGGATGTGACAGAAATTATATTGAATATTAAACAACTAGCTCTTAAACTTAACGATGTTGATAAGACAAAGATTTCTCTAAAAGCTTCTGGTGCCAAGGAGGTAAGAGGTGGAGATATTGAGTGTGGAGCGCATGTAGAGGTTTTAAATAAAGATCTTTTAATCTGTACACTCGATTCAAAAGCAAACATCAATATAGAAATGAATGTTTCCGAAGGCAAAGGTTTCGTGCCAGCATCTGAAAACGGTGGAGATGATTTACCCGTTGGATACATACCAATTGATTCTTTTTTTTCTCCAGTAAAAAGAGTTTCTTTTAAGGTCGAAAATTCAAGAGTAGGCCAAGTAACTGATTACGATAAATTAATAATGAATATTGAAACTAACGGTTCAGTTGTACCAGAAGATTCTGTTGCTTATGCTGCAAGAATAATGGATGAACAATTAAAGTTATTTATAAATTTTGATGAACCAGTAGAAGAAATTGAAGCCCCTGTTACCGAAGAATCTAGTTTAAATATTAATTTATTAAGGAAAGTTGAAGAGTTAGAACTTTCTGTTCGTTCTGCTAATTGTTTAAAAAATGATGAGATTGTATACATAGGTGACTTAGTTCAGAAATCTGAATCCGAAATGTTAAGAACTCCAAATTTTGGAAGAAAATCTCTAAACGAAATCAAAGAAGTTTTAACTACAATGAGTCTTGAGCTTGGAATGAAAATAGAGGGATGGCCTCCAGAAAATATTGAAGATATTAGAAGAAAATTAGAAGAACCATATTAATTTTTATTATTTATGAGACACTTAATCACAGGCAGAAAATTAAACCGAAAATCGAGTCATAGAAAGGCTTTATTTAAAAACTTATCCAATTCATTAATAATACATGAGCAAATTAAAACAACCTTACCAAAAGCAAAAGATTTAAGGTCGATTGTTGAAAAAATAATTACTCTTGGCAAGACAGATTCTTTGCACTCAAAAAGGAGGATTTATTCAATTCTCAGAAATAATAATTCAGTAAGTAAAGTTTTTAATATTTTATCAAAGAGATATATGAAAAGAAATGGAGGATATACAAGAGTTTTAAAAGCTGGGTTTAGATATGGTGATTCCTCACCCATGGCAATAATAGAGTTTATTGATAGAGATATTAATGCCAAAGGATTAATTGATAAAGAGAGACTCAAAAGAATTGAGGAAACTTCAGGTAATAAAGAATCAAAAATTAAATCAGAAGAATCTTTAAGTTCAAAAAATAAAGAAAAGAAAAAATTAGAAATTAGTTCAAAAGAAAAGACTAATAACAAGGTAGAAGAAAAAGTAGAAAAAAAATAAAAAAATAAAAAGCTATATTGATAATTTAGACAAATCAATACAAAGTTGATATAAAGTTTTTTAAAAATGAATTTAGATAATCAATTTAAAAAAGTAGTATCTAAAAGCTATGATAATGTTCGAATCGATTATTGGTTAAAAAAAAATTTCCCTAATATTTCTTATACAGTTATTTGTAAACTCTTAAGAAAAGGTTCAATTAGACTTAACGGATTAAGAATAAGACAATCAAAAAAAATTAAAACTAACGATATTGTCAAAATTCCTCAGTTTCTTATAACCTCATCAAATCAAGAATTTAAAAAGATTATTCCTTACTTGATAAAAAAAAAAATATACGATTGGGTAAAATTTATTAATGATGATTTTATTGTGTTGGATAAACCCTCAGGTGTTGCAGTTCAAGGAGGTAGTAAGATAAAATATAGTTTAGATGATATGTTATCAGCTTTTGAAAATAATAAAAAAATAAAACCCAAACTTGTTCATAGAATTGATAAAGATACTTCAGGTTTATTAATTGTATCAAGAAACTTAGAGTCAGCAAAATTTTTTACTAAGTTATTTAAAGACATAAAAATTTTCAAAACTTATCTTGCGATAATAAACGGTAAATTTGATATAGAGAAAGGAATTATAAATTTTCCGATAAAAACTAAAAAAAAAGAATTTGATGCAATTACATTTTTTAAGATTATACACGAAAGTAATGAGCACTCATTAATTGCTCTCAGTCCTAAGACCGGAAGAAAAAATCAGATTAGGAAACATCTGTTAAGGTTAAATCGACCAATTTTGGGAGATGAAAAATTTTCTATTTTTAAAAATCGAAACTCAAATATTTTTGATAAAAAACAGAATTTAAATTTAAATGCATATAAGCTTTCTTTTGAGGACATGAATGGAAAGTTTTGGGAGTTTAAGTCTAATTTGACTCAACAAATGCGAGATAATCTAAAAAAAATGAATTTTAATTATTTAAAATTAGAGAGAGATTTTTTTATAAATATCAAAAATTGGAAAAATATTAATGAAATATAATTTTAAAAAAATAGACAGCACCATAATGATTTTTAGTAATGATAGAATAGTAAAAATTACAAATAATAAAGATTTTATTGTTAAGGATGTAAAGATTGCAAAATTGATAATTGATGAACTTAATAAGTTTGGAATTACTAATCTGAAAAAATTGCCTGTTACCTCACTCTCATTAGCTATTTCTAATTTAACTGAATGCGATAGAAAAAAATTAGAGGTAGAGATTGTAAAAATTTTATACTTTGATTCATGCTTATATAGAAACAAAAAAAATCTTAATTTAAATAAATTATTAGATAAAAAATTAAATAACTCTATAAATTTTTTTAATCAACAATTTTACTGTAACTTAGTTAAGGTATATGACTCGTTAGGAAACCAAAAAACTATTTTTTTAGATAAATTTTATAAATATTTAAATAATATGAAATTACAAAATTTATATCTTTTTTATAGGATGTCTAAGTTAACTAATAGCGTAGTTTTAACTTACAATTATTTCTCAAATTGTTATGGTGTTATCAAACTTTTAAATTTAAGTAATATTGAAAGTAGATACCAACAATCAATTTGGGGTCATGTCACTGAACAAAAAATTATTGATGATGAAGAGAAAAAAATAATGAAAAATTTTTCTATTTTTTTTTAGATATTATTTTGTAATGATGTATAATATTAAATTGTTTAAAATAAAAGAATAAGAATATGCATGAAATTTTAAAAAAATTAGAAAAGAAAAGATCCTTAGCAATTGATGGTGGTGGTAAAAAAAGAAGGGATGGCCAGCATAAAAAGGGCAAACTCACTGCAAGAGAAAGGATAGAAGTTTTGTTAGACCCTGGTACTTTTGAGGAATGGGATATGTTTGTTGAACATCGGTGCTCAGAATTTGATATGCAGGAACAAAAAATTCCTGGTGATGGAGTTGTCACTGGGTATGGTACTATCAATGGTAAGTTAACTTTTGTTTTTAGTCAGGATTTTACTGTATTTGGTGGTTCTTTATCCGAATCGCATGCTGAGAAGATCTGTAAAATTATGGACAAGGCATTACAAGTAGGTGCGCCTGTTATTGGTTTAAACGATTCTGGTGGCGCCAGAATACAGGAGGGAGTTGCTTCTTTAGCTGGCTATGCTGAAGTTTTTCAAAGAAATGTACTTTCATCTGGAGTAATTCCTCAAATCTCTGTGATAATGGGTCCTTGTGCAGGAGGAGCAGTTTACAGTCCTGCAATGACTGATTTTATATTTATGATAAAAGATACATCATACATGTTTGTTACAGGACCAGATGTGGTTAAAACTGTGACACATGAGGAAGTCAGCCATGAACAACTAGGTGGTGCCTCAACTCATACCAAAACATCGGGTGTAGCAGATTTAGCCTTTGAAAATGATATTGATGCTCTATTTCAATTAAGAAGATTTATGGGATTTTTGCCATCTTCAAATAAAGAATTACCTCCTTCAAGAAATTGCGACGACCCTTCAGACAGATTAGAATTTTCGCTCGATAGTCTTATTCCAAATAATCCAAATAAGCCATATGATATGAAAGAACTGATCACAAAAGTTGTTGATGATAGAGATTTTTTTGAACTTCAACCTGAATATGCTGGTAATATTCTTACTGGTTTTGCGAGAATGTCTGGTTCTCCTGTTGGAGTAGTTGCAAATCAACCCATGGTTCTTGCTGGGTGTTTAGATAATAATTCAGCAAGAAAAGCAGCTAGATTTGTTAGGTTTTGCGATTGTTTTAATATTCCGATAATTACATTTGTTGATGTACCGGGTTTCTTACCTGGGACTTCTCAGGAGTATAATGGAATTATAAAGCATGGTGCAAAATTATTATTTGCTTTTGCTGAGGCAACCGTTCCCAAAATAACTGTAATAACCAGAAAAGCATATGGAGGCGCATATGATGTAATGAGTTCTAAACATTTAAGAGGTGATGTAAACTTTGCATGGCCAGATGCTGAAATTGCTGTGATGGGCCCCAAAGGTGCAGTAGAAATAATTTTTAGAGCTGAATTAAATGACAAAGTAAAAATTGAAAAAAGAACTAATGAATATCGTGAGAGATTCGCTAATCCATTTATTGCGGGGAGTAGAGGTTTTATAGATGATGTAATTAATCCGAATTCTACAAGAAAAAGAATCTGTAGATCTTTAGTGATGTTAAGAAATAAATCACTCAAAAATCCATGGAAAAAACACGACAATATCCCACTCTAAAAAAAATTATGATAAAAAAATTATTAATCGCTAATAGAGGTGAAATTGCTTGTAGAATAATTAAAACTGCAAAAAAAATCGGAATAAGAACAGTTGCAGTTTGTTCAGAAATTGACATTAATTCCTCACATGTAATAGCTGCTGATGAATTTGTAAATCTTGGTGGAAGTACATCAGCAGAAAGTTATTTGGATATAGAAAAAATTATTAAAGCAATAAAAGTTTCAAATTCAGACGCCGTTCATCCTGGTTATGGATTTTTATCTGAAAATGTAAATTTTTCATATGCAGTTACAAAGCTTGGTAAAATATTTGTTGGTCCACCAAATGAAGCAATCTCAATTATGGGCGATAAAATTGCATCAAAGAAATTAGCATTTGATGCTGGAGTTTCTGTTGTACCTGGAGGCTTAGAAATTCTTAATAATAAAAAAGAGGCATTAAAAGAGGCAAAGAAAATTAAGTTTCCAGTAATAATTAAAGCTTCTGCAGGTGGAGGAGGAAAGGGAATGAGGGTAGTATATGACGAATCGAGCTTTGAAGAAAATTATAATTCAGCAATAAACGAAGCTAAATCTAGTTTTGGAGATTCTAGGGTATTTATTGAAAAGTTTGTTGAGGAACCAAGACATATTGAAATTCAAGTTTTTGGAGATAAGTTTGGTAACATAATACATTTAGGAGAAAGGGAATGTTCAATTCAAAGAAGACATCAAAAAGTAATTGAGGAAGCTCCCAGTAAGTTCGTTGATCAAAATTTAAGGAATAAGATGGCAGAGCAAGCCATTATATTAGCCAAAGCTGTTAAATACTATTCGGCAGGTACTGTTGAATTCGTTGTTGATAAAAATAAAAATTTTTACTTCTTAGAAATGAATACAAGACTTCAAGTTGAACATCCAGTTACTGAATTGATTACAAATATAGATTTAGTTGAATTAATGATAAAAACTGCCGCAGGCGAAAAATTAGCAATTACACAGAAAGATGTAAAGTTTGAGGGGTGGGCTATTGAATCAAGGATTTATGCAGAGGACTCGGCAAGAAAATTTTTACCTTCAATCGGAAGGTTGACTAGGTATATCGAACCCAAAAGTAAATCAATCAGGATAGATTCAGGAGTGGTAGAGGGTTCTGAAATCAGTATGTTCTACGACCCCATGATTTCAAAACTCTGTATTTTTTCAAATACCCGAGAGGATGCAATTACGAAGATGATAAATGCTTTGGATAGATATCTCATAAATGGCGTTCAAACGAATAAACATTTTCTTTCAAATATTTTTCAACATAAAGATTTTAGAAGCGGAAATTTTTCAACAAATTTTATTTCTGAAAATTATGCTGATGGTTTTGACTCTCAAAAATCAAAAATTATTAATTATGATGAGATGATGGCTGTAGCAACTTTCGTTCATTTCAAGTATATGATGCGTGCATCTTCAATTTCAAATCAAGTAAAAGGATTTGCTAGAACAATTGGGTCTAAATGGAATGTTATATTGAATGATAAAACTGTAATGACTGAAATTAATTATAATAACTACAATCAAAATTTTGATATCTTTGTGAATAAAAAGTATGTGAAATTTAAAAGTGACTGGAGAATAGGTTTTCCGCTTTTATCTGCTTTGATAGATAATAAAGTCTTGTTTTTTGAAATAAATAGGGACGGACCACGGTATTCAATAAGTCATAAAAGTTCAGTTATAGAAGTAAATGTTCTCTCGGATAGACATGCAGAATTGAATTCACTTATGGTTCCAAGAAAAAAGCCAGATACATCAAAATTTTTACTTTCTCCAATGCCAGGATTATTATCATCAATTTTAGTAAAGAAAGGTCAAAAGGTTCAAGAGGGCGAATCATTGGTGATTATTGAGGCAATGAAAATGGAAAATATTATTAAAGCAGAAAAAGATGTAGTTATTAAGGAAATTTTTTGTAAGGAAAAAGATAGTTTGCTCGTTGATCAAAGCATTATAGAATTTGATTAGATTTGCGGTCGTGGCGGAACTGGTAGACGCGCAACGTTGAGGTCGTTGTAGGTTTATAACCTGTGGAAGTTCGAGTCTTCTCGACCGCACCAAACTTTATTAATTAAATTTTTTGAAGCTAATAAGGATTTTACTTTTTCAATTTATTCGGTTTCTGTTACAGTTACCGATACAGTAGAACCTATCAGTGTATTTGAGAAAATCTGAATTGAAGCTAATCTATTGCCATTTGTATAATTTAGCAAACTATAATTAGCTCTTACTTCTGAAAGCTTTTGCCAGCCAAATTTAGGTAATTCATTTCTAAAAAAATCGAAAATAACCAATTGTTTTTTATTTGTATCAAATACTAATCGACCTAACCAACCATTCTTTTTTGAAATTATAATTGAATCTTCTCCATTTAACGACGATCCCATAGGTATTGGAATGTCATCAAATTGAGCAAAGTTCAGTTCAGTTCCTGGTTCGCCCTCCGGACCTTTTGTGGGAACAAGTCTTTCACCAACACAAGAGACCAAAAAAAAAAATAATATAGAAGAGAGAAATTTACGAAGAAGAATAATCATTTTATAATAATAAAAATAAAACTTTTTTTTTCAATAAGAATTATTAAATATATATAATGTTTAAAATTATTTTAATATTATTTATGTTTTTCTTCAGTTCAAAAAGTTACTCATCTGATAAAACTTTTCATGACTTTACAATCGATTCTATAGAGGGTAAAGAAATTATTTTATCAAATTATAAAAACAAAGTTACCTTGTTAGTAAATACAGCATCTAAGTGTGGTTTCACACCACAATATGCCGGTCTCCAAAAGCTGTATGACAGATACAAGGATGATGGATTAATTGTTTTAGGGGTACCTTCAAACGAATTTAACCAAGAGTTGTATAAAGATTCCGATGTCAAAGAATTCTGTGAAATAAGATTTGGTGTAAATTTTCCTCTAACCAAAATACAAAAACTTAAGGGAGAAAATGCTCACCCTATATATAAATGGATATCTGAAAATGTGTCTCTCATTGGAACTCCAAGATGGAATTTTCACAAATATTTAATTGGAAAAGATGGTAATATTATTAATTGGTATTCATCAATGACCAGCCCTTCGTCAGAGAGTTTAATTAATGATATCGAAACAGCACTTTATTAGTTCATTAATTTATAATGATAGTAGATGAATCAGACTGTGCTTTATTGATAGTTGATGTTCAGTCAAAACTTGTAGATAAAATCAACAATAAAAATGAAATCATTGCTAATATTAATAAGGCTAAATCCGCATTCAATATTTTAAATTTACCTATATTAATCAGTGAACAATATCCAAAAGGTTTAGGAAAAACAGAAAAATCAATCCTCAATGATGTAAATAATTATTCTAAAATTGAAAAAACTTCTTTTTCTTGTTTTAGAAGTGAAGATTTTTGCAAAAAACTAAAAGTATCTAATAAGTCTCAAATCATTATTTGTGGAATTGAAACTCATATCTGTATTTTTCAAACTGCTTATGATTTGTCTAATGGTAATTACAATATATTTGTTCTAAGTGATTGTGTTAGTTCAATAAATTACAATAATCATATTGAAGGCTTAAATCGCTTAAGACAAGCGAACATTAATATAATCAATACTGAAATGTTGATCTTTGATATACTCAAGGATTCAAAACATAAAAATTTTAAAGAGTTATCTAGTTTAATTAAATAACTCTTTTAAAATTTTAAACGGAATAATACATTTTAAACTCGACAGGATGAGGCATATGTTCAAATTGATGAACTTCATCCATTTTTAAAGCAATATATGAATCTATAAGATTGTCAGTAAATACATTTCCTGCTTTTAAAAAATCTCTATCAGCATCAAGTGCATCAAGTGCTTCTCTTAAACTTCCACATACGGTTGGAACTCCTTTAAGCTCATCTTCTGATAGAGCATAAAGATCTTTATCCATAGCATCACCAGGATGAATTTTATTTTTTATGCCATCTAAACCAGCCATTAGCATTGAAGCAAAAGTAAAATACGGGTTACCTGAAGCATCTCCAAATCTGACTTCAAATCTTGCAGCTTTGGGACTGCTTACATAAGGTACTCTGCATGCAGCAGACCTATTTCTAAAAGAGTATGCCAATAAAACAGGTGCTTCAAAACCAGGAATTAATCTTTTATAACTATTTGTAGTTGCGTTAGTGAACGCATTCAGTGCTTTGGCGTGTTTTATTATTCCACCAATATAATATAAACATTCATCAGATAATCCGTTATAACCATCTCCTGCAAATACTGACTCATTTCCTTTCCAAATAGATTGATGAACATGCATGCCAGACCCATTATCATTGTATACTGGTTTAGGCATGAAAGTAGCTGTTTTACCATAGGCTTGAGCAACCATGTGAACACAGTATTTATATTTTTGTAGGTCATCGGCACTTTTTATGAGTGGACCAAATTTCATTCCTAATTCGTGTTGGGATGGAGCTACTTCATGATGATGCTTTTCCATTTCTAATCCCATTTCCATCATTGTGGAAACCATTTCAGCTCGAATATCAGTTGCAGAATCTACTGGAGGTACTGGAAAATAACCGCCTTTATCCTTTGGTCTATGGCCCATATTTCCGCCATCCATTTCAGTTTTTGTATTGTAGGCACCTTCTTCAGAATCGATGCTGTAAAAGGTATAATCTTGGTCAGTACCAAATCTAACATCGTCAAAAACAAAAAATTCAGCTTCAGGTCCAAAAAAAGCAGTATCACCTATGCCAGATTCTTTTAGATATTCTTCGGCTTTTTTTCCAGTGCTTCTTGGATCTAATTCATATGGTTTTCCATCATCTGGTTCAATTACATCGCAAAAAACTATTAATTGTGGTTGAGCAGTGAATGGATCCATAACTGCAGTTGATGCATCTGGTTTAAGAATCATATCCGCCTTATCAATACTTTTCCAACCTGCTATTGAGGAACCGTCAAACATTATTCCCTCTTCAAACATTTTTTCATCTACAGTTTGAACAGTTTGTGCAGTATGTTGCCATTTACCTTTGGTATCGGTAAACCGTAAATCCACATATTTTACTTCCTTTTCTTTAATTAATTTAAGTACTTTATCTACTTCAGACATATCATTCTCCTTTGTTTTAAATTGCGTCTTTTCCAGTTTCACCAGTTCTTATTCTAATGGCTTGGTCAATGTTATAAATGAATATTTTACCATCCCCAATTCTTCCAGTTTCAGCTTTTGACTTAATAACATCAATCGTGTCATCTAATAATTCATCTTCGATAACAATTTCAATTTTTATTTTTGGTAAGAAATCAACTGCATATTCAGCACCTCTGTAAAGTTCTGTGTGTCCTTTTTGTCTTCCAAAACCTTTGACCTCAGAAACAGTTATTCCCAAAACACCGATATCATTTAAAGCTTCTTTAACTTCATCTAATTTAAATGGCTTAATAATGGCTTCAACTTTTTTCATTATAGGTACTATGCAGGAAACATGCCAACATATAATCTCTTGTTTTTGTTAAATAATTTTTAATTTAAATAAACAGATTGCATAAAATATATACAGCATGCCTAAAATTTATTCATTCATATACTCCTTTAAAAGAGTAATAGACTTTTTTAAATTTTTCATATCACTAGCATAAGATATTCTCAAAAAACCCTCTCCTAGCTTTCCAAATGAAGAGCCAGGAACTGTTGCCAAGAATTTTTTCTCTAACAACTCCGAGCATATAAATGAAGAATTAAAATTTTTTTTTGATATTTTTGGAAAAACATAAAATGCTCCCTCTGGATTACAACACTCAATATTTTTTATTTCATTTAATTTTGAAACCATAAAGTCTTTCCTTTCTTGAAACTTTCTGACCATGTATTCAACGAAGTTCTGACTAAGCTTATTTTCAAGGGCTTCAATACCAGCAATTTGAGTAGCTGTATTTACACAAGAATGACAATTTATCGCAAGTTTTTCTGCAAATTTAAATAATTTTTTCGGATAAATTCCGTATCCGAGTCTCCATCCAGTCATAGCGTAACTTTTTGACCAACCATCCATCATGATTACTTGCTCTTTTATTTGAGGATAAGCTAGCAGAGTTTTATGCTTGCAACCATTGAAGGTAATTTTACTGTATATTTCATCGGATAATATAAAAATATTAGGATATTTTGAAAGTTCGTCAGCTAATTTATCAAATTCTTTTTCCGGAACAACCCCTCCCGTGGGATTACCAGGAGAATTAAGTATTATTAATCTAGTTTTTTTCGTAATTAATGATAGAAGTTCATCAACATTAAAAGAGAAATTTTGTTCTTTTCTATGAGGTAAAAATACGGGTTTTGCTCCAGTATAATCGATTAAAGATTTGTAAGCCATGAATCCTGGGTCTGGGGTAATAACTTCAACACCAGGCTGCCCAAACATGAGAAGAGTGTAAAAAATTATAGCCTTTGCACCAGGTGATATTAAAATTTGGTCTGGTTCTACAATAACTTTGTTTCTTTTAAATAAATCACTGGCCACTGATTCTCTAAGTTTAAGTAATCCACTTGAAGCAGTATATCCATGATGTCCATCTCTCAATGCCTTACATGCTGCATCTACAATATTTTTTGGAGTTGAAAAATCAGGTTGACCTATACAAAGATTAATTACATCTTTTCCTTTACTTTTTAATTCATTTGTTCGTGCGAGAATAGAAAAAGCACTATCGCTAGCAATATCATACATTGATTTATTAATTCCATCCATAGCAAGAATATATAAGAAAAAATTTATTATGCAAATTTGAAATATGATTATAAATTAATGTTTTCAAATTTTCTAAGTATATGTATATTTATAAAATTTGACTTGGAAAACAAAATTGCGTAGTTATAGATTTTTGGTGGTTGTAGCTCAGTTGGTTAGAGCGCTGGTTTGTGGTACCGGAGGCCGGGGGTTCAAATCCCCTCAACCACCCCATAACTTTATTTTTTTGAAATTGAATAGAAAGTTTCTGTATCACCTGCAGAGTAACCAGTTTCAGGATTAAATTCTACTCTACCTTTACCGTAACCAGTCACCCCCTTATAGACTCCAGTTCCTCCAGTAATTGTGATTGTAGTATTCACATAACCATTTTTCTTCACATCTTCAGGGGTTTGCGCAACACCATCAACACGAGAGAAAATTTTACTGCCATCATCATAAATTCCTATTGAGTAACCTGAAACTTTTCCATTTTTATGAATATAATCGCTAATACCAAAAAAATTTGTTTTAACTATTCTTAAACCTTCACAATTTTTTCTAGATTTTTTGTGATTGGTTTCTGTTTTAAATATTCTAATTACATGACCTTCGATATCGTCCACACTTATAGATTTCTGAATCGTGTATTTAACTTCATCATTCGAAGTTGAACTTTTAAATTTACAAGACGCATGCAAATCAGAACAAAATATTAAAGTTAAAATTAGAATGAATAATTGCATAGTATATATATGTTGACAAATTTAGATTTTACAATGTGTAAAATGGTGGGAATAGTCGTTTTTAATGTTAATTTTAATGCGGTTTTTAATACAGAGGATGAGGTCAATTTTTCGACTACTCCAAGAGAAAAGCAAAAGAAAACTTTTTTCATTATTTAATTAAATTTTAATTTGAAAATTACATTGGTCTTCGAATATGATAAGTTTACTGATAACAACTTTGTAAAATTTATAGAAATATATTATTAATGCCTTGCTATATTTTAAATTAGAGTTATTTCTTTCGTAAAATCTTTTTGGTAAAATGAAATTAATAATATTTTCAGATTTAGATGGAACATTTTTAAACAATAATACATACTCTTTTGGGTCACTTAAAGATTACATAAATAGTTTTAGATTTGATTTTGAATTAATATTTGTTTCGAGTAAAACTTTTGCTGAGATTTCAAGAATACAAAAAGATCTTAATTTAAATTTTCCAGTAATTGCTGAAAATGGTGCATGTATTATTTTTCCAAAAGACTATCTCAGACAAAAAATTATTAACAAAAGTTTTTTTAAGTACGGTGACTATTTTTTTCTAAGTTTGACTGCTCTTAATTCTGATAAAATTGTAGAAAAATTTTCTCTTTTAAAAAAAAAATATATGTTTAGTTTTTTCTCTGAGCTATCAGAGGATAAACTTAAACATGTTACAAATCTTGACAGCGAATCACTTAAATTAAGTAAATTGAGGAATTTTACAAATCCGATTTATTGGCAAGACACTCAAGAAAATAAAAAAATATTTAAGAATGATATAAGTAATATAAATAGTTCATTTTCTATTCTTGAAGGTGGCAGATTTATGCATGTAAGTGATAATTACGATAAGGGTGTAGCATTGAAAAAATTTTTAGAAATTAAAAATAATCATGAAAAATCCTATACTACAATTTCACTAGGAGATAGTGAAAACGATCTACCTATGCTTGAACAAACAGATTTTAGTTGTATTATTAAATCAAGATCAAAAATTTATTTAAAAAAAAAAAAAAATATTATATATAAAAGCAAAATGGTTGCACCCAATGGTTGGAAAGAATCATTAAATTTTATTTTAAATAAGGGGATTAAAAATTTCTGACTTTTATCAAAATGGTATTATAGCAACACTTCATAATTTTTCTGAGAGAACCAGTGAAAATATTGAAAATGAAATTTTAGAATTTTCAAAATTTAGACCCATTACTCTCATCTTACCATCACTATACTCTGAATTAAAAGGCGAGGCTCTTCCAAATATCGTAAAAGAGATAAGTAAAATAAAATATTTGCAAAATATAGTCATAGGTCTTGATAGAGCAAATGAAAATGAATTTTTGGATGCAAAAAAATTTTTTTCAAGTCTTCCTCAAAAGCATAAAATTTTATGGCACGATGGTCCAAATTTGACAAAGTTAGATAAAAAATTATCTGATAATAATCTTGCTCCTCAAGAGATGGGAAAGGGTCGAAATGTCTGGTATTGTATGGGATATATTCTAGCTTTAGGTAATTCTGAAGCTGTAGCACTTCACGATTGCGATATAGTTACTTACAATAAAAATTTACTTTCAAGATTAGTATATCCTGTAACAAATCCCAAATTCAATTTTGATTTTTGTAAGGGTTATTATCCAAGAATTTCTAAAAATAAAGTAAAGGGAAGAGTTTCAAGACTACTTGTAACGCCTCTGTTAAGAGCGTTAGAAAAAACAATTGGTCATAATGAGTTTATTTCATTTATTGATTCTTTCCGATATCCTTTAGCTGGCGAATTCTCCTTTAGGAGAAGGGTTTTAAAAGATATAAGAATTCCTTATGATTGGGGTTTAGAAATTGGAGTTTTGTCAGAAATGTTTAGAAACTATGCAGGAAATCGATTATGTCAGGTTGATATAGCTGATAACTATGATCATAAGCATCAAAATATTTCTTTTAATGACAAAAGTACAGGGCTTTCAAAAATGTCCATAGATATTGCTAAAGTAATAATTAGAAAACTTGCTTCACAAGGAGAAGTTTTTTCAATGTCTATTTTTAGGTCTCTGAAAGCAACATATTTTCGTGAAGCCTTAGATTTTGTTCAAATTTATAAAAAAGACGCAATGATGAATTCATTTGAGATTGATGTTCATGAAGAAGAATCAGCGGTGGAATTGTTCGCGAAAAATATAATGGTGGCCGGGGAAGTTTTTTTAGACTCTCCGATGGAATCTCCGAATATTCCTACATGGAACAGAGTTGATACTGCTTTCCCAAGATTTTTAGATGAGTTAAAATCAGCTGTAGAGTTAGATAACAAAGGCTAATCTCTTTTATGAAAAAATCAGACTCTAATATTTTAAAAAATTTTCTTAATAATATTTATAAAAATCTCTCTTCTAATGAGATAAGCTTTCTATCAAAGGAAATTGAAGACATTTTTTTTAAAAAAAAAAAAAATAAAATAACGAAGGATCTATGGAATCAAACAGATTTTTTTTTAATCACTTATGCAGATTCAATAAAAAAAAAAAATCAAAAAAATTTAAAAACTTTAAACTATTTTTTAAATAAATATTGTACAGATTTTAACTTTATACACATCCTTCCATTTTTCCCTTCATCCTCTGATGATGGTTTTGCAATAACTGATTATAAAAGAATTGATAATGAACATGGTGATTGGGAGGACCTTAAAAAAATTACCTCAAAGTTTAAAGTTATGATTGATTTAGTAATTAATCATTGTTCGTCCTCGAATAATTTATTTCAAAATTTTTTAAATAATAATAATCCTGGAGTAGATTATTTTATTTTTAAAAAAAAAATGTTTAATGGTTTATCTAAAGTCGTAAGACCAAGAACATCTAAACTAGTTAAGGAAATTAAAACTAAAATGAAAAAAGGTTATGTATGGTGTACATTTAGTCATGATCAAGTTGATTTTAATTTTAAAAATCCAAAAGTTTTAATTTATTTTTTAAAAATTATTAAATTCTACTTGGATAATGGAGCATTAGCTCTCAGGCTTGACGCAGTTGCATTTTTATGGAAGGAACTTGGAACTAATTGCATCAATCTTCCCCAGACCCATAGTGTTGTGAGGCTTATTCGCCTATTATTTGAAAGTTATTCTTCAAACGCAATTTTAATTACAGAGACTAATATTCCAAGTGAAGAAAATTTAAGTTATTTTGGTAATAATAATGAAGCTCACTGTATTTATAATTTTTCTTTGGCACCTTTACTTATTCACTCCATTATTTCGGGTAATAGTTTTTATTTAAAAAGATGGTCGAGAAGTATGCCTCCTGCTCAAATTGGCAATGCTTACCTTAATTTTTTATCTACTCATGACGGCATTGGAATGCGCCCACTTGAGGGTATAATACCTACTGAAGAATTGAATAAATTTTTCAACACTCTCCAGCGATCTGGAGCATTTCTCTCTTATAGATCATTTAAAAATGAGGAAAATGTCTATGAGGTGAATACTACATTACTTGACGCATTTTCTCTAACTTATCAGGGTAAAGATAATTTTAAAATTCGTAGATTTATTTTAGCGCATGAAGTGCTATTTTCCATGGAAGGTATTCCAGCCGTATATTTTCAAAATCTTGTGGGTTCAAACAATGATTATAGAAAGTTTAAAAAAACTAAATCATATAGATCTTTAAATAGAAAAAATTGGGATTTTGATATTCTTAAAAAAAAATTAGATTCTGGAACCTCTATAAACTTTAAAATTTATAAACAATTGTTAAGATTAATTTCAATTAGAAAAAAACAACCAGCATTTCATCCAAATGCAACTCAATTTACATTACAATTAAGTGATGATTTTTTTGG
>MDTG01075688.1_pt1 | contig 31921 bp, 25 predicted proteins | sample 811421 | NCBI WGS metagenome assembly MDTG01 (sample SAMN05326645, study PRJNA326480) | marine metagenome | isolation source: seawater | place: Pacific Ocean: South East | collected 2011
CCACTCGCCAACCGGGTCAGGTCCGGAAGGAAGCAGCCCCAACGAGTCGCGGCACGGGTCACCGTGCCAGCCTCCCACCCTCATCTCTCCGTTTCACGTCTTCTCCCTGCCTTCCAGACAGGGATCGCCGGTGCTCCACGCACCGGGGCATTCCCTTGCGTGGCCATGCACAGGCGCGCGGGGAAATCTCCGCGACGCGGGAAATGCCCCCTCTACATCGGCCGCGCGGGCGGGTAATGTCGCGTCATGGACGGCCTCACCACATCCGACACGCCCGCCACGGAACCCGACGCGCCGCGCGACGCCGGCTACCGGGTGCTTGCGCGCAAGTACCGGCCGAGCAGCTTCGAGGATCTCGTCGGTCAGGAACCGATGGTCCAGACGCTGCGCAACGCCTTCGAGACCGGACGCATCGCGCAGGCGTGGATGCTGACCGGCGTGCGGGGCGTGGGCAAGACCACGACGGCGCGTATCCTGGCGCGCGGGCTCAACTACGAGATCCCCGGCGAGATCGATCGCCCGACGGTCAATCTCGACAGGCTCGGCGTGCATTGTTCCGCGATCATGGACGGACGCCACGTCGACGTGATCGAGATGGATGCCGCCTCCCACACCGGCATCGACGACATTCGCGAGATCACCGACGCGGCGCGCTACCGGCCGGCTTCCGCGCGCTACAAGGTCTACATCATCGACGAGGTGCACATGCTCTCGAAGTCCGCCTTCAACGGACTTCTGAAGACGCTCGAGGAGCCGCCGGAGCATGTGAAGTTCATCTTCGCCACCACCGAGATCCGCAAGGTGCCGGTAACGGTGCTGTCGCGCTGCCAACGCTTCGACCTGCGCCGCATCGACGCGGAAAAGCTGGTCGGGCTGCTGCGCCGCATCTCGGAAGCGGAAGGCATCGACATCTCCGACGAGGCCCTGGCACTGGTCGCCCGCGCGGGCGACGGCTCGGCGCGCGATTCCCTGTCGCTGCTCGATCAGGCGATTGCCCATGGCACCGGCGCCGGCCACACCCGGATCGACGCGGACACCGTGCGCAACATGCTCGGTCTCGCCGACCGGGCACGGATCATCGACCTGTTCGAGAAGCTCATGGCGGGCGACGCCGCCGGAGCCATGTCCGAGTTCCGCGACCAGTATGACGTGGGCGCGGATCCCGTCGTGGTGCTCTCGGACCTTGCCGAATTCACCCATCTGGTAACCCGGCTCAAGATCCTGCCGGCAGCCGGGGACGAAGCCTCGGTGAGCGAGAGTGAGCGCCGGCGCGGGCGGGAACTGGCGGACAGGCTTTCCATGCGGCTGCTGTCACGCACCTGGCAGATGCTGCTGAAGGGCATCGCCGAGGTGCAGGCCGCCCCCAAGCCACAGCTTGCGGCCGACATGGTGCTGGTGCGCATCGCCTATGCCGCCGACCTGCCGGACCCGGAGGAAGCGCTGAAGCTCCTGCGTGGCGGCGGAGCCACCACGCTTGCCGCACAACTGCCCGCCGGCAGCCCCGCTTCCGCCGGGAGCACCGCACCCGCCGGGGCGCAAGCTCAGGGCCACGCGCCGCAAAGGGACGCGGGCGTTTCCCACACACCCCATCCCGGCGGCGGCGAGACCATGCAGGCCGGTACGTCGCGCATCGGCAATGCCGCCTCCCCTCCGTCTTCCGTCTCGTCGGCATCGCCGGTCTCCTACCAGGAGCAGCCGGGGTCCGGCGCGCGACTGCAGGTCGTGGGCGGACGCGATGCCGCCGTTGCGCGCGCCGCGCGGCCGGATGAGGAAGAACGGCCGCAGGTGGCGGACAACGTGCCCGAGCCGGCGGTGCGCCTCGCATCCCTTGCCGACTGCGCGGCCCTGGCTGCGGAAAAGCGCGATATCCGCCTCAAGGTCGATATCGAGCGGCACATGCGTCTCGTGAACTTCGAGCCGGGGCGCATCGAGTTCCAGCCCGCCAACGGCGCGGATCAGGATCTCGCCGGACGGCTGGGACGCAAGCTCGGCGAGTGGACGGGAATGCGCTGGATCGTCAGCGTATCGCGCACGCAGGGACGCCCGACGCTTCACGAGGAGCGAGAGGCGAACCGCCACCAGATGGTGTCCGATGCCAAGGCCGAGCCTACCGTCGCCGCGCTTCTGTCGGCCTTTCCCGGTGCCAAGGTGGTCGACGTGCGCGTTGCCGCCCTTGAGGACGAGGCCGCCGGTCTGGACGCTCCCGGTCTTGACACGGACCCCGGCGAGGACGACATCGACCCCGATTTCTGAGAACGGGCCGCGCCGCATGGTTCGCCGACGGCGCGCCTAACGGTCCGACACGGCCAGACGGCCAGCATGGAGACGTCCGATGGACATCATGAAGATGATGAAGCAGGCGAAGCAGATGCAGGAGCGCATGGGCTCGCTGCAGGAAGAGATCGCCGACCTCACCGTGGAAGGCAGCGCCGGCGGCGGCATGGTCAGCGTCACGCTCTCCGGCAAGGGCGAGATGAAGGGGCTGCGGATCGATCCCTCGCTCGCCAAGGCGGACGAGGTGGAGATCCTCGAGGACCTGATCCTCGCGGCGCATCAGGACGCCAAGACCAAGGCCGAGGCGCTGCTGCAGGAAAAGACGCAGGAGATGATGGGCGGCCTCGGCCTGCCCCCCGGCTTCAAGATGCCGTTCTGAGGATTTCATGGCCAATCGCGCGGTTGCCGGCGCCGAGGTCGAGAAGCTGATCCAGCTTCTCGCCAGGCTGCCGGGGCTCGGTCCCCGCTCGGCGCGGAGGGCCGCCCTCCATCTCATCAAGAAGAAGGACCAGATCCTGATTCCGCTCGCCCAGGCCATGGGCGTCGCGGTGGAGCGCGTGACCGTCTGTTCGACATGCGGCACGGTGGACACCTGCGATCCCTGCACGATCTGCGCCGACCCGCGCCGTGACGACCACACCGTGGTCGTGGTGGAGGACGTGGCGGATCTCTGGGCGCTGGAGCGGGCCGGAGCCCTCAACTGCCGCTATCACGTGCTTGGCGGAACGCTGTCGCCACTCGACGGCGTGGGACCGGACGACCTCACCATCGACAAGCTCGTGGAACGTGTGTCGCAGGGCGGCGTCACGGAAGTGGTGCTGGCGGTCAACGCCACCGTGGAAGGCCAGACGACCGCCCATTTCATCACCGACCGCCTGCGCGGGATGGACGTCAAGGTGACCCGGCTGGCCCACGGCGTGCCGGTCGGCGGCGAGCTCGACTATCTCGACGAGGGAACGCTCGCCCAGGCGCTCAAGGCCCGTACCTCCTTCTGAGGCACCGCCCCTCCCTTGCGCCCCTTATGCGGCGGCCTCCCGGGATGCTAGGGTGTGACACACCGGTGCCGAACCGCCAGGAGATGCCATGCGCCGCGCCCTGACCCGTCTCGCTCTCGCAATGCTGCTTGTCGCGGCAGGTGCCGCTCCGCTCGCGGCGCAACAGGACCTCAATGCGAAGTTCGGCGCGTTTCTGGAAACGACCATCAAGCCGGCGGCACGCAAGGCCGGCGTGCCCGAGGCCGTTCTCACCCGTGAACTCCACCGGCTGACACCGGACACCCGGCTGCCCGGCCTTGGCAATCCGGACGGTCCCGAGCGCCCCGCCGCCGTGAACTACCAGGCGGAGTTCCGCGCGCCCGCGGGCTACTTCAAGGCAAGCGCGTTCAAGGCCCATGTGGCGCGCGGCCGCAAGCTCGCCAAGACACACGCCTCGCTCCTGTTGCGGATCGAGCGCCGCTACGGCGTGCCGGGCCGCATCGTGCTTGCGATCTGGGCAAGGGAATCGGGATATGGCGCGGCACGGATCCCGCACGACGCGCTGAGGACCCTGGCCACGCGGGCCTTCATGGGCGACCGGCGCGACTATTTTGCCGGCGAAACAGTTGCCGCGCTGCAGATCCTGGCGGAAGGCCACATCTCGCGACAGCGGCTGAGAAGCTCCTGGGGCGGTGCGCTCGGCCAGCCGCAGTTCATGCCCTCAAGCTACCTCCGGCTGGCGGTGGACTTCGACGGTGACGGCAGTCGCGACATCTGGCGTTCCGTGCCCGACACGCTCGCCTCCATCGCCAAATACCTTGCATGGCATGGCTGGGTGAAGGGACGCGACTGGGGTTATGAGGCCGTGATCCCGGACTCGGTTTCCTGCACCCGTGAAGGGCCGGACCAAGGACAGCCGGTGTCGGCCTGGGTCGCGGAAGGTGTCCGCCGCGCCCGCTCGCGGCCCTTCCCGAAACACGAACTGCCTCAGCCGGGCTTCCTGCTGATGCCGGCCGGACGGCTGGGCCCTGCCTTCATCGCCACTGACAATTTCTACGTGCTGAAGGCCTACAACGAGTCCGACGCCTATGCGCTGTTCGTCGGCCACCTGGCGGATCGCTACGGCATGGACACCGGCTTCATCCAGAGCTGGAAGAAGGCCCCGACGCGCACGCGCGGGGCCGTGCGCGACCTTCAGCTGAAGCTGGAAAAGAAGGGGCACGACGTCGGCGGCGCTGACGGGCTCATCGGTTTCAAGACCCGCCGAACCCTTGGCCTCGAGCAGGAGCGCGCCGGCCGGCCCGCAACCTGCTGGCTGGAGTAGCCGGATTGAGGGCATGAGGTGGAAGCGGCCGCCCTTGCACGGCAAGCTTGCGCACCACCGCAGGCGCGCTAGGCTGGGTCGTGCAATTTCATATTCGTGAAGAGGTTCACAGTGAAAGCTTTTGATCTCCTGCTCTGCGGCGCGCTCGCCGTATCGGCACTCACTCCGCTTTCAATCGCTCCGGCCGAGGCCGCCCCCGCAAGCGTCAAGCGCGACGAATGCCGCAATTTCTTCGACGGCCGATATGCGCGCGAGCGCTCGCCCAAGTCCTTCGCCGTCAGCGCCGACGGCCAGCGCTGCGGAGCCGCTTGGGGTCAACTGTCGAAGGACATTTCCCGCAAGCAGGCGCTTGGCTACTGCGCCGCGCAGGTCAAGAAGCATGGCGGCGGCAAGTGCAAGGTGATCGACACCAAGTGAGCTGAGCGTTTCCAGGAGCCTTCCGGAACGCACAAAGGTCCGCAGCATGCAGCGGACCTTTTCTTTTGCCAGTCATGCAGGCTGCCGCCGGGCGCCCTGGTATCGTCGGCCTTGCTCAGCGCTGACGAAGGTGAAGAGTGAAACCGGCACTTGCCGCCCTCAGCATGTAGGAACGGCCGCTCTTGATGACGTAGAACCAGTCGGTGTGCTTCTTCCGGCCCTCACAGGACCGGTACTCGATCGTCACCAGGCCATAGCGATCGATCGTGTAGCTGTGCGGATCGCTCTTGCCGCAAGCCGGGCGCGTACCGAAACGGAACTTCCCGTTCTTGAGAAACACGACGCCGGAACGGCGCCAGATCTCCGAGGTAAACCGCTTGCCTGTAAGATAGGCTTTTGCCTGTTTGCCGTCGAGCATCTGATCGGCGGCCAAGGCCGGCCCCGACACCACGGACGCCAGCAGAAAGGCAGCGGCCAGCATACGACCCGGAAAAAGCATCGAATTCCCCCCAGAGATGCAAATTGCAACCGGCGGGATTAAAGCCGCTGGATGTTCGGCTTTCAACACCAAATCCAGGCATCGTCGCCATCCGTCCAGTCGGTGGAACAGGCGGCGCCGCACCACGCAAGGACTGCAGGGAGCGCCACCTATTCGCTGACGATGCCCGCGCCGACGGTCTCGAGGCGGAAGGCCGCCGCCATGAGCGCCCTTGTGTAGTCGGTCCTCGGTGCATCGAAGATTTCCGCCGCCGGACCGGCCTCGACCACCTTGCCCGCACGCATGACCACCACCTCGTTGGCCAGCGCACGCACCACCTTGAGGTCGTGCGAGATGAAGAGATACGCCAGCCCGTGCCGCTTCTGCAGATCGCGCAGGAGATCGACCACCTGCGCCTGGACGCTCATGTCCAGCGCCGAGGTCGGTTCGTCCAGCATGACGAACTTCGGCTGCAGGACCATGGCACGCGCGATGGAAATGCGCTGGCGCTGCCCGCCGGAGAACTCGTGCGGATAGCGGAAGCGGGTGTCCGCATCGAGTCCCACCTCCTGCAGGGCGGCGGCGACGCGCTCGTCACGCTGTGACGGGGTGAGATCGCGGTAGTGCACCTCAAGCCCCTCGCCGACGATGTCGGCGACCGACATGCGCGGACTGAGCGAGCCGAAGGGATCCTGGAAAACGACCTGCATGTCGCGCCTCAGCGCGCGCATGTCCTTCCAGGACAGCGTGTCGATCTCGTGCGTGCCGAAGCGGATGCGGCCCGTCGAGGAAATCATGCGCAGCAGGGCGAGACCCAGGGTCGTCTTGCCGGACCCGCTCTCGCCGACGATGCCGAGCGTCTGGCCCTCGCGCACCGTGACGTCGATTCCGTCCACCGCCTTGATGTGGTCCACCGTACGGCGCAGGAAGCCGCGCTTGACCGGGAACCACACCTTCACGTCCTCGGCCGCGACGACGACGGGGCTCTCCTCGTCGGTCACCGGCGGGCGGCCCTTGGGTTCGGCGGCGAGGAGATGCTGCGTATAAGGATGTTCCGGGGCCGTGAAGATGCGCTCGACCGGCCCTTCCTCGACGATCCTGCCCTTCGTCATCACGCAGACCCGATCGGCGATCTTGCGCACGATGCCCAGGTCATGGGTGATGAACAACATCGCCATGCCCGTGTCGCGCTGGAGATCCTTCAGCAGCTTGAGGATCTGCGCCTGCACGGTCACGTCGAGCGCGGTGGTCGGCTCGTCGGCGATCAGGAGGTCCGGCTCGTTGGCCAGCGCCATGGCGATCATGACGCGCTGGCGCTGTCCGCCGGAAAGCTGGTGCGGGTAGCTCTGCAGCCGCGTCTCCGGGTCGCGGATGCCGACCTTGGCAAGCAGGTCGAGAACCCTTGCGCGCGCGGCCTGCTCGCCCATGCCGCGATGGATCTTCAGGATCTCGGAGATCTGCTTTTCCACCGTGTGCAGCGGATTGAGCGAGGTCATCGGCTCCTGGAAGATCATCGAGATCTCGTTGCCGCGGATCTTGCGAAGTGCCGCGTCGTCCATGCGCATCACGTCGACACCCTTGAACAGGATCTCGCCGGAGGGATGGGAGGCCGCCGGATAGGGCAGCAGGCGCACCGCCGACAGCGCGGACACGGACTTGCCCGAGCCGCTCTCGCCCACGATCGCCACCGTCTCGCCGGGCGCGATGTCGAAGGAGATGCGGTCGACGGCCGTGGTCGTGGCGCCGTTCTGGGTGAAGGCGACGGAGAGATCGCGCACGGACAGAAGGGGGCTGGTCTCGCTCATGATCTGCCTCACGTGAAGCTCTTGCGCGGGTCGAAGGCGTCGCGCACCGCCTCGCCGATGAAGATGAGAAGGCTCAGCATGACCGAGATCACCAGGAAGCCGGTGATGCCGAGCCAGGGCGCCTGCAGGTTGTTCTTGCCCTGGGCGAGAAGCTCACCCAGCGACGGCGAGCCCGGTGGCAGGCCGAAGCCAAGGAAATCGAGCGCGGTCAGCGTCGAGATCGAGCCGTTGAGGATGAAGGGCAGGAAGGTCAGCGTGGCGACCATGGCGTTTGGCAGCAGGTGCCGGCGCATGATGGTGCCGTTGCCCACGCCCAGCGCACGCGCCGCGGTGACATACTCGAAATTGCGCGCGCGCAGGAATTCCGCCCGGACCACGCCGACCAGCGCGACCCAGGAAAAGGCCAGCAGGATCGTGAACAGCGTCCAGAAACCGGGAATCAGCACCGAGGACACGATCAGGATCAGGTAGAGCGTGGGAATCGCCGTCCAGATCTCGATGAAGCGCTGGAAGAGAAGGTCCGTCCAGCCGCCGTAATAGCCCTGCACAGCTCCCGCCGCGACGCCGATGAAGGACGAGGCGATGGTCAGGGCCAGACCGAAGAGGACCGAGATGCGGAACCCGTAGACGAGACGGGCGACCACGTCGCGGCCCTGGTCGTCGGTGCCGAGCCAGTTCCAGTTGCCCATGACGCAGTTGGGATCGGCCACCCCTTCCGGATAGCGCACGCAGCGCTGCTCCTTGTCGAGCATCCATGAGGGAGGGGCGGGCGCCGGAACCGGAATCTCGTTGTTGACCGTGCGATAGGAATAGCGGATCGGCGGCCAGAGCATCCAGCCGTTGTCCGCGATCTCTTCCTGGATGAAGGGATCGCGGTAGTCGGTCACGGCCAGGAAGCCGCCGAACTTCTCCTCCGGATAGTCGACGAAGACCGGCGCCAGGATCTCGCCCTTGTAGGACACGAGGATCGGGCGGTCGTTGACCAGGAACTCGGAAAAGAGCGACAGGCCGAAAAGAACCAGAAAGATCCAGAGCGACCAGTTGCCGCGCCTGTTGGCGCGGAAGTTGTCGAGCCGGCGCCGGTTGATGGGCGACAGCCATCCGGACGGACGCGGGGACACCGCGGGACCGGCGGCACCGCTTGCGCTCGTCTCTCCCGTCTCGCTGCTGCGGTGGTCCATGCTCACACCTCCCGGCTCTCGAAGTCGATCCGGGGATCGATCCAGGTGTAGGTGAGGTCGGAGATCAGGTTCACGAGCAGTCCCATGAGCGAGAAGATGTAGAGAGTGGCGAAGACGACCGCGTAGTCACGGTTGATGACCGCCTCGAAGCCCAGAAGCCCGAGCCCGTCGAGGGAGAAGATCGTCTCGATGAGGAGCGAGCCGGCGAAGAAGGAGGAGATGAACGCCCCGGGAAAGCCCGCGATGACGATCAGCATGGCATTGCGGAACACGTGCCCGTAAAGCACCTGCCGCTCGCCCAGCCCCTTGGCTCGCGCCGTCTGGACATACTGCTTGCGGATCTCGTCCAGGAACGAGTTCTTGGTCAGCAGAGTCACCGTCGCGAAGGCCGACAGGACCATGGCGGTCAGCGGCAGGGCAAGGTGCCAGAAGTAGTCGAGGATCAGCGCCGTCCAGGACAGCTCTTCCCAGTTGTCCGACACGAGGCCGCGCAGGGGAAACCAGTCGAGGAACGACCCGCCCGCGAACAGGACGATCAGCAGCACGGCAAAGAGGAACCCCGGGATCGCATAGCCAACAACGATGACCGCCGAGGTCCACACGTCGAAACGGCTGCCATCGCTCACCGCCTTGCGAATGCCGAGCGGAATCGAGATCGCGTAGGAGATCAGCGTCATCCAGAGGCCGAGCGAAATGGAGACCGGCATCTTCTCCAGGATCAGGTCGAGCACGCCGATGTCGCGAAAGTAGCTGTCGCCGAAGTCGAAGCGCGCATAGTCCCACAACATGCCGAGAAAGCGCTCGAGCGGCGGCTTGTCGAAGCCGAACTGCTTCTCCAGATCCTTCACGAACTCCGGGTCGAGCCCCTGCGCGCCGCGATACTTGGAGGTGACGGACGTGTCGCCGCCGGCCTGCGCGCCGCCGCCCGAGCCGCCGAAATCACCGCCGCCACCGGAAATGCGTGAGGTGGCGGAAACGTCGGTCCCCTGAAGCTGGGCGATCACCCGCTCCACCGGTCCGCCCGGTGCGAACTGGATGATGACGAAATTGATCGCCATGATGCCGATCAGCGTCGGCACGATCAGCAGCAGCCGCCTGAGGATATAGGCACCCATCGCGTCAGTTGTCCCCGTTGTTGTCGTTCGGGCGCGGAAGCCCCCGGGTTGCGTCCCTGCGCCGGATCACTCGAGCCCCGCCGCGGCCGCGCGGGCCGGATCCGACCACCAGTGGGTCTCGGGAACGAAGTCGTAGGTCGGCGGGCTCGCCGGCCGGCCGAAGCGGTCCCACACGGCGACGGTGTGCACCGCCTTGTACCACTGCGGGATCCAGTAGTGCCCGGCCCGCAGCACCCGGTCGAGAGCCTTCGCGGCAACGGTCATGTCCTCGCGCGTGGTGGCGTTGAGAGCCTTTTCCACCAGGGCATCGACCACGGGATCCGCGATGCCGGCCAGATTGCCCGAGCCTTCCGTCCTTGCGGCCACGGAGCCCAGCAGGTCCCGCATTTCCTCTCCCAGCGTCGGTGACAGCGCGAAGCGGCGCCCGACGATGTCGAAATCGAAGGTGTTGATGCGGAGCTGGTACTGGGCGGGATCGACGACGCGGTATGTCGCCTTGATGCCGAGCCGCTCGAGGTTGGTGACCATCGGCAGCACCACACGCTCGAAACTCGTCGTGTTGGAGAGGATCTCGAACACAAGCGGTTCTCCGGAGGGCAGCAGCATCACCCCGTCCTTGCGGGTGCAACCGGCCTCGCGCAGCAGGCGATCCGCCTCGCGCAGCATCCGGCGGTCCTGCCCCGAGCCGTCCGACACGGGAGCCGTGATCGCGGGACCGAAGACGGCCGGCGACAGGCGCGCGCGGAACGGTTCCAGCAAGGCGAGCTGAGCGTCCGAGGGCATCCCTTCCGCCATCATCGGCGAGTTCTGGAAGATGGACTGGGTGCGCGAATAGGCACCGTAGAACAACGCCTGGTTCGACCATTCGAAATCGAAACAGTAGCCCAGCGCCTGCCGGATCAGCGGGTTGGAGAACTTCTCACGCCGCGTGTTGAAGAACCATCCCTGTGCGCCGGAGGGCCGCCCGTCGGGGATCTCCTCGCGCTTGACGCGGCCATCCTCGACAGCCGGAAAGTTGTACTCGGTCGCCCAGGTGCGCGAGGTGAACTCCTCGCGGAAGGTCGTGACGCCCTTCTTGAAGGCCTCGAAATCGACCTGACGGTCGCGGAAGAACTCCAGCCGGATCACGTCGAAGTTGAACTGTCCGCGCGACACGGGCAGATCCGCCGCCCACCACGTCTTGACGCGCTCATACTCCACATAGCGCCCCACCTCGTGACGGCCGACCTTGTAGGGGCCGGACCCGAGCGGCGGCGTGAGCGTCGTCTGGCCGAAGTCGTAGCGTGTGTAATAGGCCTTCGACAGGATGGGCACGCCGGCGATGGTCAGCGGCGCCTTGCGCGACTGGCGGCCGGTGAACCGCACGACAACCGTCAGCGGGTCCGGAGCCTCCACGCTCTCCACCTCGCGCAGGGCCTGGCGAAGCGCCGGATGTCCCTTCTCCTTCAACGTGGTCAGCGAGAAGGCGACATCCTCCGAGGTCAGCCGGCTCTCGTCATGAAAACGCGCCTCGGGCCGAAGCCGGAAGGAATAGGTGTTGCCCCCGTCCGAGACCGAAACGCTCTCGGCGACGAGACCGTACATGGCGTCGGGCTCGTCGAGCGCGCGCACCATGAGGGATGCAAAGCACAGCTCCATGCGCGGCGGCGCATCCCCCTTGAGGATGAACGTGTTGAAGCTGTTGAAGGTCTGCGGATTCTGATTGAACGCCCAGGAGGGTGCGGAAAAGGCGAACCGTCCGCCCTTTGGCGCCGTACGCTCCACATAGGAGAACGCCTGAAAGCCCTTCGCGTACTTCAGGTCACCGAAGACGGAAAGCCCGTGCAGGTCCTGCGCATCGGCGACAGGGACGGCCGCCTGCACCTCATCGGGCGCCGCGCCGACATGACGTGGCGCGAAAAGGCCTGCGGCGAGCGCCGCCGATCCGAGCAGAACCGAGCGGCGATCGGGTGCGGTCTTGTCGAACGTCATGCTCATCCCTTCGCGGCGACGCGGGCCGCCCGCTCCTTGTCCCACCACCAGATGGAGGGAAACCCGTGACTGAACTCCGGCAGGTTCTCCGGATGCCCGAAACGATCCCAGCGCGCGGTACGGTCGACGTCGGAATAGAATTGCGGCACCACGTAGTGGTTCCACAGGAGCACCCGGTCAAGGGCGTGCGTGGCCGCGACCAGCTCCTCGCGATCCTTGGCGTAGATGACGCGCTCGATCAGCTTGTCCACGGCAGGATTCTTGATACCGGCGTAATTGCGGGACTGCGGCCGGTCGGCGGCTTCCGAGCCCCAGAAATCACGCTGCTCGTTGCCCGGCGAGAGCGACTGCCCCCAGACAAGGGTCGCCATGTCGAAATCACGGCTGTTGATCCGGTTGATGTACTGCGGCACGTCCACCAGCCTGAGAACCGACTTGATGCCGATGCTCTCCAGGTTCCGGGTATAGGGCAGCAGGCCGCGCTCGGAGGACCGGTCGAAGTAGAGGAACTCGATGGTGAAGGGCTCCCCGGTCTTCTCGTTGACCATGGTGCCGTTCCTGAGCCCGTAGCCCGCCTCGCGGAACAGCTTCACCGCCTCGCGCAGATTGGCGCGCACGTTCTTCGGATTTCCGCCCACAGGATTCTCGTACGGCCTCGTGAAGACCTCCGGCGGCACCTCGTCACGCACGGTCTCCAGGATCTCCAGCTCCTTGCCCCGCGGCAACCCGCTGGAGGCGAGTTCCGTGCCGGCAAAGTAGGAGTCGATGCGCTTGTGAAGTCCTGCGGAGACCACTTCGTTGGTGGTCTCGAAATCAAACGCGTAGTTCAGGGCCTCGCGGACCCTCGGATCCTGGAATTTCTCACGGCGCAGGTTGGGCACATAGGCCTGCATCCGTCCGCTGGCGCGATTGACGAACTCCTCCAGAACCACGCGACCGTCACGCACGGCCGGGAAGTCGTAGGCCTTGGCCCAGACGCTGGCGGCCCGCTCCTCGCGGAAGTCGTACTGGTCGCCCTTGAAGGCCTCCATTTCCACGGCGGAGTCGAGGAAGATGTCGTAGCGCACCTGGTCGAAGTTGTAGGTGCCCTTGCGCACCGGGTGATCCTTGGCCCAATAGTCCTTCACCCGCTCGTACACGATGTAGCGCCCGGGCTCGATTGAGGAAACGCGATAGGGGCCGGAGCCCAGGGGCGGCTCGAGGGTGCCGCGCGAGATGTCGCGCTGGGTGCCGTCGGGTGCCTTCCCCTCCCACCAGTGCTTCGGCAGGATGGGGATCTGTCCGACGATCTTCGGAAGCTCCCGGTTTCCCGGCGCATCGAAGGTGAACCGCACGACGTCGTCACCCACCGCCTCCACGTTCTCCACGTGGCGATAGTAGAAGCCCTGGCTCGGATTGAGGTCTATGAGCTTGCGGAAGCTCCAGACCACGTCCTCCGTGGTGATCGGCTCGCCATCATGCCAGCGCCCGCGCGGATCCAGCCGGTACTCGACCCAAGCATAGTCGTCGGGATAGCGCATCGCATTGGCGACAAGGCCGTATTCGGCGCTGATGTCCATCTCGTCCAGCGCGGGCTCGAAAAGCGAATCATACATGAGCCCCAGGCCCGGAGCGGGGTTGCCCTTCGACAGGATGGGGTTGAGCGTATCGAAGCCGGTGGACTCCGCGAGCCGCACCGTTCCGCCCTTGGGCGCATCGGGGTTCACGTAGTCGAAATTGGAGAAACCCTCGGCATACTTCGGCTCGCCCGTCAGGGCGGTGCCAGAACGCCAGGCCGGCTCGCCCTGCTGGGCAGCGACCGGCCCTGCAAGGAGGCTCGAGGCCAGCACGACGGCGGCAAGGGCGAAAGGCGCAAGTGCCGCGCGCCGGAGTCGGCCGGCGCGAACGCGCCCTGCAGGCGGCGGCGTGACAGATGTCATGGCACTGGTCATGGCTATGTCGGTTCCCCGTCTGGTCATGATGGGTGCGCGCATTCCGGCCCGGTGAGCCGCCTCATCAAGGCTGCCCGGCACGTCACGGGCGAAAGGCCGCGCGCACTTTCCTTCACCCACGAGTGTAGGGATTTCATGGCCGGTTCAACAGCGCAGAAACAATTCATGACCAAAGTTTAATCGAAACGACGTTGGGTCGAGAACCGCTTCGGGCCACGCGCACGGATCAGGCGGCCGCGAGCTTTTCGGCATACATGCGCCGGTCGGCCAGTTCCAGAAGCTCGCCCACGGAGACCGTGTCGTCCGGGAAGCGCGCCGAGCCCACACTCGCTCTCACGTGAACGAGAGAGCCCTCGACCTCGAACGGTTCCGCGAGCGCGGAGTGCAGGCGCGCGGTGATCATGGGCCTGGTGTCCCCCTCACCACGGCAGGGCACGACCACGACGAACTCGTCCCCGCCAACCCGCGCGACCGTGTCCGAATGCCTGGTGTGGTCGCGCAACCGCTCGCCGATCGCGCAGAGGATCATGTCGCCGGCGGCATGACCATGGGTGTCGTTGACCGGCTTGAAGCCGTTCAGGTCGATGAAGAAGACCTCGAACCCTCGCCGGCGCGGGCCCGGACGGGCCGCAAGCCGGCGCAGCCGGCTTTCGAGAAGACGCCTGTTGGGCAGGCCCGTCAGGGGGTCATGCACGGCCATGTCCCGGGCACGCATCTGGAAATGGATCGCCAGAACCGCCAGCGTCACCAGCAGGAGGGTCACGCCGTAGCCGATGACACGTGCCACCGTGCCCTCGGTATCGGCACAACACGCCTCTGCCCGGGAAGTCCCGGCAAGGTTCCAGCGTCCGGCCGTCAGCATCACGGGCAGGCGTACGGCGTCCGAGGCGAAAAGGGCGGCGTCACCGAAGAGCACCTGTCCGACCCCGCCTGTCCGGCCCTGCTCCTGCAAGGCGAAACGATAGGCGGGATCGGTCTCCGTCAGGCCCGCGGACAAAAGCAGTGCATCGAGATCGATCGTCACGGCCGCGACACCGCGCACCACGAGGGTTTCACGGGCGCTTCCGTCGGAAACGGGTCGCATGACAGGTGCAAGCGCAATCATGGTCCGGTTTCCGGCCGCGTCGTGTTCCGGTCCGAAAACCACGGCGGAACGTGTCCGGCGCGCGCGCATCACCGCCTCGCGCTCGCGCTCATCGGCGTGGTGGTCGTGCCCGAGTTGGGAGAGGTTTCCGTACAAAGGATAGACGAAGCGCACGGTGCGGTCCGGAGCCAGCGTCACCCGGACGACATGCGGATCCAGCGCCGCCATCTGTTCGGCGAAGCCCCGGAATTCGCGCGGCGTGAGGCTTTCGCTGAGTGCCGCGAAACTCGCGACCCCCTGGGCGAGCGAAACCGCCTGGCGCAGTTCGGACTCCAGACGGGCACGCAGTTCGGACAGACGCGACATCGTGTCGTGCTGCATCCGCTCGCGATGGGAGTCGGCAATAAGCCCGCCCACATAGCCGGTGAGCGAGACTCCCAGGGTGGCCATCAGGATGCCCACGCTCAGCATGGCCAGGAGCGGCCGGATCCTGCGTCCCGCCCTCCTGATCCAGATCCCAGGTTTCAAACGTCCCCCCAGTTTCAGAGCCTCAGCGACGAGCGTCCCCCGACGCCCGGTCAAAACACCCCGGAGCCCGATGCCGGAACCGCCTGAAAACACGGAACCGACCTCCTCCCCGGGGACGTTGCGGAAGGAAGCTAGCAGCCTTTGCTTTCCGCTACGTTTACGCAATTCATCGGATGCGGTCCAAACGAGCATTCCGGGGTGCGTTGCGCCTGTCTTGCGAGGCAAAACGGGAGAACGCGCCTGCAAACACGAAAAAGGCCGGGCAAATTGCCCGGCCTTTCCCAACCTGTCGAAAATCGCGAGACGCTTCCGGCTTACTGGGCCGGCGCGGTCTCGGTCTCTGCCGGCGTCTCTTCAGCGGCGGCGGGCGCCTCCTCAGCAGCCGGGGCCTCTTCAGCCGCCGGAGCTTCCTCGGTGGCGGGAGCCTCCTCTGCGGCCGGCGTCTCTGCGGCAGCCGGAGCCTCCTCTGCCGCAGGAGCCTGCTCAGCAGCGGGAGACTCTTCGCCGGCGGGTGCCTCCTCAGCAGCGGGAGCCTCGGGCTCGGGCAGCGGCTTCGGATTGTCGGAAAGCGTGCGCAGGTAGGCAATCAGATTGGCGCGGTCGCCAGGCTTGCGCATGCCCGCATAGCTCATGATCGTGCCGGAGACGACGTTCTTCGGCTTCTCGAGGAAATGATCGAGCTCCTCGTAGGTCCACTCGCCAACCTCGTCGCCGTAGGCAACCATGTCGCCGGAATAGCGGAAGTCGGCATGCGAACCCGGCTTGCGGCCGACAACTTCCCAAAGGCCGGGGCCGACCTTGTTGGTGCTGGCGGAAGAGAAGTCGTGACAGCTGGCGCAGGCGCGCGTCAGCTTCTCGCCGTCCTCGGCGGACGCGCTGGCGAGACGAACGGCAATCGGCTCGACCTGCGGCTCCTCGGGCGCCTCGGTGGCTTCGCCGCCGTCATTCTCTGCCACGACGATCTCGTAGCCCGGCTTCTCCGGCGCATGGCTGGAGAAGATGATGTCGGACAGGAAGCCCAGGCCCATCGTCAGGACGAGGACAAAGAGGACCGCGCCGGCGATCGTGTTTAGCTTGGCAGAATTCATTCCCGCTGGCTCCACCTTAAGAGTCTCTCGCGTGTCGTCTCCCGCGCGGTGGCCATGGCAACATGCCCCCGTGCATCGCAGCGCGTGGTGAAAAGTCGCCGGAACCTACAAAGTTTTTGACGCTCGTGTCCATAGGTTTAAAAGGGCTCTCGATGTTACAAATGATCGCACGCGCAAAGACGGGCATGTTGCCCGCCTTTCAGCCGGTCCTGCCCGCACCGCGCAGGGACGGATGCAGACCGGCACGCGCGCCAGAAAAGGCCCGTTCGTGACCCGCGCACTCGTCATCATTCCCGCCCGCCGCGCGTCGACCCGCCTTCCCGACAAGCCGCTCGCCGACATTGCCGGACGCCCCATGATCGCCCATGTGGTCGACCAGGGGCTGGCGGCCGACATCGGACCGGTGGTGGTGGCTTGCGACGACCCGCTCATCCGCGATGCCGTAACGGCGGCCGGCGGGCGCGCGGTGCTGACAGATCCGGACCTGCCCTCGGGTTCCGACCGCGTCGAGGCGGCCGCGCGCGAAGTGGACCCCGACGGCGCGTTCGATGTGGTCCTGAACCTGCAGGGCGACGTGCCGCTGATCGATCCGGCCGCGATCCGCGCCGCTTTCGCTCCGCTCGAGGATCCGGCGGTGGACATCGGAACCATCGCGACGAAAATCCTCACCGAGGAAGGGCGAACCGATCCGGGCATGGTCAAGACGATCGGCACGCCGGTCGCGGAAAACCGGCTGCGGGCACTCTATTTCACGCGTGCGACCGCCCCGCACGGCCCCGGCGCGCTCTACCAGCATATCGGGCTCTATGCCTATCGCCGCGCGGCGCTCGCCCGGTTCGTGGCCCTGCCGCCCTCGCCGCTTGAAATGCGCGAGAACCTGGAACAGTTGCGCGCGCTCGAGGCGGGAATGCGCATCGACGTAAGCCTGGTCGGCTCACGTCCGATGGACGTCAACACGCAGGCCGACCTCGAGGCCGTGCGCGCCATGCTCGGCCATCCCGCAACCGCTCCCAACTCCTGACAAGCAGGCTGGTTTTCTCTCATGTCGACACACAAGAAGATCGTCTTCCAGGGCGAACACGGCGCCAACTCGCACATGGCCTGCCGCGATGCCTTTCCCGACTACGAGGCCGTCCCCTGCGCGACGTTCGAGGACTGCTTCACCGCCCTGGAAAACGGCGAGGCGGATCTCGGCATGATCCCTGTGGAGAACTCGGTCGCGGGCCGGGTCGCGGACATCCATCACCTGCTTCCGCGTTCCACGCTCAACATCATCGGCGAATACTTCCTGCCGATCCGCTTCCAGCTCATGGGGCTGCCGGGCGCGCGGGTCGAGGATCTCAAGAGCGTGCAGAGCCATATCATGGCCCTCGGCCAGTGCCGAAAGATCATCCGGGACCTGGGCCTGGCCGCGATCATCGGGGCCGACACGGCGGGCTCCGCGCGCCAGATCGCGGAACGCGGCGACATCACCGCCGCCGCGCTGGCGCCGGAGATGGCGGCCGAGGCCTATGGCCTGGAGATCCTGCGCCGGGACGTGGAGGACGCGGCCCACAACACCACGCGCTTCCTCATCCTCTCCCGGGAGCCGGTGCGCGCGCGCAACAACGGCCAGCCGATCATCACCACGTTCATCTTCCGGGTCCGCAACGTGCCCGCCGCGCTTTTCAAGGCACTCGGCGGCTTCGCCACCAACGGCGTCAACATGACGAAGCTGGAATCCTACCAGCTCGAGGGACAGTTCTTCGCCTCCATGTTCTATGCCGACGTGGAGGGCCATCCGGACGACCGGTCGGTCGCCCTGGCGCTTGAGGAACTGGAGTTCTTCTGCGCCGAACTGAAGCTTCTGGGCGTCTATCCCGCCGCCCCGTTCCGCGACAAGATCCGCGAGCCCGAGGCCAACCGCGCCCTGCGCCCGACCCCTGGCATCTGACCCGCAAGCACGGCCACGCGCATCACACCAGAAAGGACTCCGCCTCCCGATGACCGAAACGACCTTCGACGCGCTCTGCATCGGCAACGCCATCTGCGACGTCTTCGCCCACGTGGAGGAAGACTTTCTCGTCCAGCAGAACCTCGTGAAGGCCTCCATGCGCCTGATCGACACGGAAGAGGCGGTGCGCCTCTACGAACAGATGGGCCAGACGACCCGCATTTCCGGTGGCAGCGCCGGCAACACCGCCGCGGGCCTTGCCTCGCTCGGCGGCAAGGCCGCCTATTTCGGCAAGGTCGCGCGCGACGAGATCGGCACGTCCTACCGCCATGACATGCGCGGCACGGGCGTTCATTTCGAAACGCCGGACCTTGTGGACGGACTGCCGACCGCCCGCTCGATGATCCTCATCACGCCGGACGGCGAGCGGACCATGAACACCTACCTGGGCGCCTGCGTCGAGCTGAGCGAGGCGGACATCGATCCGCAGGTCGTCGGTGCCTCGGCAATCACCTACATGGAAGGCTACCTGTGGGATCCGCCCGCAGCCAAGCGCGCCTTCCTCAAGGCGGCCGAGATCGCACACGCCGCAAAGCGCAAGGTCAGCCTGACACTCTCCGACAGCTTCTGTGTCGACCGCTATCGCGACGAGTTCCTGGAGCTGTTGCGCAACGGCACGGTGGACCTCCTCTTCGCCAACGAGCACGAGTTGAAGGCCCTCTACGAAACCTCCGACCTGGACAGCGCCATCTCCGCCGTGCGCGAGGACTGCGCGCTCACCGCGCTGACGCTCGGAGCCGAGGGCGCCATGGCCGTCTCGCGCGAGGAGACCGTGCACGTACCGGCCCAGGAGATCACCGATGTCGTCGACCTGACCGGCGCGGGCGACCTGTTCGCGGCCGGTTTCCTGTTTGCCCAGGCGCGCGACTACGACCTGGCCATGTCCGCCGAACTCGGCTGCCTGTGCGCCTCCAACGTGATCCGCCACGTCGGTGCCCGGCCGGAGCGTCCGCTGGCGCAGGTGGCCGCGGAGGAAGGCTTCAGCCTCTGAAAGCCCACGGCTACAGGGCATTCAAGAAAGGCGCCGGCGGGAACCCCTCCGGCGCCTTTTCGTTTGTCGCGTCGAATGAAGCGCGAATCAGTCCGCCAGGTCCTGCACCGAGGACACGGTGCCGTCCTCGTTGAGGCGATAGACGATCGGAACGCCCGTCGCCAGCTCGCGCTTGAGGATCTCGTCGGGCGTCAGGCCCTCGAGCTCCATCACCAGCGAGCGCAGGGAATTGCCGTGCGCCGCGACGATGACGCGCTTGCCGGACAGGACCTGCGGCAGGATCTGCTCGCGGTAGTAGGGCAGCACCCGCTCGGCCGTCATCTTAAGGCTCTCGCCTCCGGGAGGCGGCACATCGAAGGACCGGCGCCAGACGTGCACCTGCTCCTCGCCGAACTTCTCGCGCGCCTCGTCCTTGTTCATGCCCGTGAGATCGCCGTAGTCGCGCTCGTTCAGGGCCTGGTCCCGCACGGTTTCCAGACCCTGCTGGCCAAGCTCGTCGAGAATGAGCTTCAGCGTGTGCTGGGCACGGGTCAGGTCGGACGTATAGGCAAGGTCGAAGGCAAGCTTGAGATCACGCAGCTTGGCACCGGCGGTCTTCGCCTCCTCGATGCCCTTCTCCGTCAGGTCCGGGTCCTTCCAGCCGGTGAACAGGTTCTTCAGGTTCCAGTCGCTCTGCCCGTGGCGAACGAGCACCAAGAGATGTTCCATGACGCGAGGTCTCCAGTTGAGGGGCGCCGAGGCGGCGCCGGAGCTGTGTGATCGGTCGGGCTCAGTCGGCCAGCCCGAGAACGTCGTCCATCGAGTACAGGCCGGGCTTGCGGTCGCGCGCCCAAAGCGCGGCCTTTACAGCGCCACGCGCGAAGATCTGCCTGTCCTGGGCGTGATGGGAGAGAGTGATCGTCTCGAGCGGCCCCGAGAACAGCACGCTGTGATCGCCGATCACCGTGCCACCACGCAGGGTCGCGAAACCGATATCGCCACGCGGGCGCGGGCCCGTTATGCCGTCGCGCTGGCGCACCGAACGGGAGGCAAGATCGATCTCGCGCCCTTCCGCCGCCGCCTCGCCGAGCAGCAGCGCGGTGCCGGACGGCGCATCGACCTTGTTCCGGTGGTGCATCTCCAGCACCTCGATATCGAAATCCTCGTCGAGGGCCGCCGCCGCACGGCGCACGAGGGCGGCGAGCAGGTTGACGCCGAGGCTCATGTTGCCGGACTTGACCAGCCGGGCATGACGGGCGGCCGGACGAATCGCCTCGACATCCTCATCGCTCATGCCCGTGGTTCCGATCACATGCACGATGCGTGCCTGGGCGGCGAGTTCGGCAAAGGCACGGGTCGCGGCCGGCGCGGTGAAGTCGAGCACGCCGTCACAGGCCGAAAAGACCGGCAGGGGATCATCCGTGACCTGCACGCCGAGCGGCTGCAGTCCCGCAAGCACGCCCGCATCCTGCCCCAGCGCCGGCGCGCCCTCACGCTCGACGGCGCCCGCAAGCTCGACACCGTCCATGTCGGCGATCGCACGCACAAGCGCACCGCCCATGCGGCCCGCGGCCCCCACTACGGCAAGACGCATTGCCGACATCGCTCTCTCCGCTTTCCTGTCCAGCCTGTCCATCTCATTGCGCGGTATAGCAGGTTGACCGGCAGGCGCAACGCCGCCACGGGCAACGGCCGGGCGACCGCAAGCGGCTTGTAACAACCGATTCGCTCGGTCACAATCGCCAGGTGGCGATCATGATGGGGGAGCAGCTTGCGCCAACTGGCCCGCAGCACGGCTGGAGTGCTTCTGGTTGCGATGCTTGCCCTTGGTTCAGGGCCAGGCGGTGGGCCGGAACGGGCTCGGGCGGAAGACGGTTCATCCGCCCCCGTGTCGGCCTCGGTTTCTCTCGACGAATTCTGGTCCCTTTCCGAATATGTCGCCCGTCACCCCGGCGAACAGGAGCGCGGCGAACGCTTCGCGACCCGCGTGGCAACACCGCCCGCACCGCCGGGCCCGGCCGGCGGAAGCGTGCGCATCGCTCTCGTGTACCCGGTCCTGCAGACATCGAGCTCCTGGCGGCGGACCCGGTCAACGATCCGGCAGCGCCTGGAACGCCTTGGCGTCGACGTCGAGATCAAGGCCTATCTTTCCCATCCAGGCACGGAACTTCGCACCCAGGCCGAACAGATCGCGGCCGCGGTCGAAACCGATCCCGACTATCTCGTCTTCACGGTGGAATCCTTCCGCCACCGCCAGGTCATCGAGCGCCTCATTTCCCGGAAGCGCCCGAAGGTCATCCTCGACGGTCTCACGACACCGGTCAGGACCTGGGGGGAAACACAGCCCTTTCTCTATGTCGGGTTCAACGACGCCCGGTCCAGCCGGCTGCTCGTCCGGAACTTCCTCAGCAACAGGCCCGGCCCCGAGCGCTACGCGATCTTCTACGCGGGGCAGAACGCGATGCACCGGACCCAGGGCGAACTCATCCGGCTTGCGCTGGCAGGCGAGAGCGAAAAGGTCCTGGCAGCACGGTATTATGTGGGCTCGGACCGGAACCGCGCCCGTCGCGCGGCCATCGATCTGCTCTCGCGCGACAGCGAGATCGGCTTCATCTTCTCGACCTCGAGCGAAATCGCGCTCGGTGTCGATGACGCGATAGCGGAACTCGGGCTCACAGAGAGGGTCTCGACCAATGGATGGGGAGCAACGCCGGCGGAACTGGAACGCCTGCGGAAAGGGCGGCTCGACGCGACACTGATGCCCATGTCGGACGAAACGGGGATCGCCATTGCCGAGGCGATAGCGCTGGATCTGGCCGGCCGCGCCGAGGATGTGCCGCAGGTCTTCGCGGCGCATTCCGTGCTGCTTGACCGGACCGCCACCCGCAAGCAGATCGCGGCCTTGAAGCGGAGGGCGTTCCGCTACTCGCGATGACCAAGCCCCAGGTGCGCGCCTTCAGCTATACGCGATTTGTGCTCGGCCTGTTCGCCGCCGCGCTCTTCATCACCTCGGCGCTGCTCTTCTGGATCAGCTACATCGGCAGCCTGTCCATCGCCGACCGGGAGGTGGAGCGGTTCGCGCGCAGCGAGGAAGCCCTTGTGCGGCTGGTCTTCGAGCAACGCCTGAGCCAGCTCGACGCCTTCCTGCGCACGCTTGCCGTCGAAAACCAGCTGCGCGACGCACTCGAGGCCGATGACCTGGCCGCCGCAACCGACGTGCTGGAACGCGCAACCCTGCGGCGCATGGGCTCCCAGTTCGAGATCCTGGTCGTCGACCGCCATGGCGCCCCGGACTGGGCGAATGCCAGCTACTCGATCTTCAGGACGGACGAGCTGTTGCCCGCCGACTTCCGCCAGCGTCTGGCGGACGGGATCTGGCAGTTCCGCATCGTCCAACGCGACGGTCAGCCGATCCTCCTGGCAGCCGTAGCCCTGCCGGTGGTGCGTCCCGAGGACGGGCGGGCATTGGGCCGCATCGTCGGCGGCTACGTGTTCAACGACAGTCTTCCGTTCATGGCCGCACTGGCACGCGCACTCGATTCATCCGATGTCATGCTGATTCAAGACGGCACGGTGATCGCCCGCATCGGCGGGGATGACGAGGCCGAAAACCTTCCGGAAACCGTCCGGCGCGACCTCGCCCGCTCCAATCACCTGATTCAGGGTGACAGGCTCTATGTCCGCAGCAGGCTTGCCGCCGGTGATGCCATGTCCGCCACACACGTCATTTCCGTGCGCCCGAGCGAAACGCTCAAGAACGTGCAGGCGACCTACCGCGACCTCTTCGCGCCGTTTCTCCTGTATGTCGTGGCGGGCTCTCTGGTCGCGGCCTTTACACTTCACCGGGTCACCATGCCCGCCCTCAGCCGCCTGGTCTCCTATGCGCAGAAGATTCGCAACGACACCACGGACGTGGCCTATGACCCCGGGCGCATAAAGGAATTCAACGCGCTCGGCACGGCCCTGCAGGACGCCTTTACCGAGTTGCGTGATACCGACGCCCAGTTTCGCGCGCTGATCGACGGCTCCCTGCACGGGGTCTCCATTCACGCCAACGACCGTATCCTCTACGTGAACGATGCCCTTCTGAAGATCCTGGGATACGACAGGACCGATCATGCCACCGTGATCGGAATGCGGGTCGTCGACCTCTTTGCGCCGGAGGAACACGAACGCCTCAATTTCTACACGCGCGCCCGCAGTGCCGGCACAAGCGCCCAGAACGTCTACGAGGCGCGCGCCATCGGCAAGGACGGCCAGCGGGTCTGGGTGGAAATCTACGTGCGCGAGACGCGCTGGAACGGCAGCGACGCCTTCTACATCACCATCGCCGACATCTCGGAACGCAAACGCCAGGAAGAGCTGATCGTGCGTCAGGCCAATTATGATGCCCTGACGGGCCTGCCCAACCGGCATCTTTTCCGCGACCGGCTGATCCAGGACCTCGCACGCGCGGAATGGGACCACCACCAGGTCGCGCTGCTGTTCCTCGACCTCGACCGTTTCAAGAACATCAACGACACGCTTGGTCACAGCACCGGTGACGAGCTTATCGTCGCGGCCGCAAAGCGGATTTCCCAGGCGCTCGGCGATCGTGGCACGGTCGCGCGCCTGGGCGGTGACGAGTTCGCCATGATCCTGCCCGAAGCGGGCTCGCTGCTGGAAATAGAAGAAGCGGCGACACGTGTTCTGGAAGAGCTGGCCCGACCGCTGGTGGTCGGCGACGGAACGGAGGTCTTTTCCACTGCCAGCATCGGCATCACGGTGTTTCCCGCCGACGGGCTCGAGGTGGAAATGCTGCTGCGCCAGGCCGATACCGCCATGTATCATGCGAAGGCGGACGGCGGGAACGCGACCCGCTTCTTCTCCGCCCACATGAACGAGCAGGCAGCCCAGGCGATGGAGACGGAGCATGCGCTTCGTCGTGCCCTGGAACGTCGCGAACTGCACCTGAACTTCCAGCCGATCATCGACCGGAAGGGCAATACAGTGGCGGGCTGCGAAGCCCTCGTGCGCTGGACGGACCCGGTCCGAGGCCCCATCGCACCGCGCGATTTCATACCGGTTGCGGAGGCGACCGGGCTGATCGTCCCGCTCGGTGCCTTTGTCCTGGAGGAGGCCTGCCGCTTCGTTCAGGACTGCCTTGGAGAGGACATCGACCTGCCGATGATCTCCGTCAACGTTTCCGCACGGCAATGCCGGGACGAGCGCTTCATCGAACTCGTGCGCGACACGCTCTCCACCACCGGTCTCGACCCCGCGCGCCTGCATCTGGAAATCACCGAAAGCGTCATGTTCGACGAGACGGCCAGCGACCCGGTCGCCTTGCTGCAGGCGATCCGCGCCCTTGGCGTGAAGCTCTCGCTGGACGACTTCGGCACCGGATACTCCTCGCTGAGCAACCTGCGCCGCTTTCCGATCGACATTCTGAAGATCGACAGGTCCTTCGTGCGGGACCTGGAAGAAGACGCCGAGGCCCGCTCGCTCGCCCAGGCGATCGTGGGCATGGCCGACAGTCTCGGCCTGGAGGTCATCGCCGAAGGGGCGGAGACATCAGGACAGTGCGACGTGCTCCTGAACCTCGGCTGCCACCTGATCCAGGGTTTCCATCTCGGTCGGCCGATGACAGCCGACGCCTTCCGCGGCTTCCTCCGGAACCACGCGACAGCAAGCTCCACGCACACGCGCTCGGCCTGACCCCGCCCCGAACCCGCAATACGGATATGCAAAAGGGCCGGCGCGCTGCGCCGGCCCTTTCCTCCCGCGACCCTCGGGCCGGCGGGAATTCGTTCTGCGGAAGCAGGGATCAGGCGTCAGCCTGGATCTCCTTGCCGGTCTCCTGATCGACGACCTTCATCGACAGGCGGACCTTGCCGCGCTCGTCAAAGCCCATGAGCTTGACCCAGACCTTGTCGCCTTCCTTGACCACGTCCGTGGTCTTGGCAACCTTCTGCGGGGCGAGCTGGGAAATGTGGACCAGACCGTCCTTGGCGCCGAAGAAGTTGACGAAGGCACCGAAGTCCACGGTCTTCACGACGCGGCCCTCATAGATCACGCCAACCTCGGGCTCGGCCGCGATCGAGTTGATCCAGTTGATCGCTGCCTGGATGGCCTTGCCGTCCGAGGAGGCAACCTTCACCGTGCCGTCGTCCTCGATGTTGACCTTGGCGCCGGTCTTCTCGACGATCTCGCGGATCACCTTGCCGCCCGAACCGATCACTTCGCGGATCTTGTCGACCGGAATCTTGAGAACCTCGATGCGCGGGGCGTACTCGCCGAGCTCGGCACGCGCCTCGGACAGGGCGCTCGACATCTCGCCGAGGATATGAATGCGGCCGTCACGCGCCTGGGCAAGCGCGACCTTCATGATCTCCTCGGTGATGCCGTCGATCTTGATGTCCATCTGCAGCGAGGTCACGCCCTCGCCCGTGCCGGCCACCTTGAAGTCCATGTCGCCGAGGTGGTCCTCGTCGCCGAGAATGTCGGACAGGACAGCGAACTTGTCGCCTTCCTTGATGAGCCCCATGGCGATGCCGGCAACCGGAGCCTTCAGCGGAACGCCGGCATCCATCAGGGCAAGCGAGGTGCCGCAGACGGTGGCCATCGACGAGGAGCCGTTCGACTCGGTGACTTCCGAGACGACACGCAGGGTGTAGGGGAACTCGTGATGCACCGGAAGCAGCGGGTGCACGGCGCGCCATGCGAGCTTGCCGTGGCCGATCTCGCGGCGGCCGGGCGAACCCATGCGGCCGGTCTCGCCGACGGAGTAGGGCGGGAAGTTGTAGTGCAGCATGAAGGTGGACTTGTAGGTCCCCTCCAGGGCATCCACGAACTGCTCGTCGTCGTTGGTGCCGAGCGTGGCAACCACGAGCGCCTGGGTCTCGCCGCGGGTGAACAGGGCGGAGCCATGGGCGCGCGGCAGGATGCCGGCCTCGGAGACGATCGGGCGCACGGTCTGCAGGTCGCGACCGTCGATGCGCTCACCCTTGTCCAGGATCGCGCCACGGACGATGGACGCCTCGGCCTTCTTGAAGAGATCGCCGAAGACGACCTTGTCGAGACCCGCCTCGCCGGCCTCGGCGGTCAGCGTCTCGGCGACCTTCGCCTTGACCGCATCGATGGCGTTGCGGCGCTCGGTCTTCTCGCGGATCGCGTAGGCGGCGGTCAGCTCGTCGGCGGCCAGTTCCTTCACGCGGGCGGCAAGAGCCGAATGATCCGGCAGGTTCAGTTCGCGCGGCTCGCGGGCGGCCGTCTCGGCCAGCTTCACGATGGCGTCGATGACCGGCTGGAAGCCCTTGAAGCCGAACATGACGGCGCCAAGCATGATGTCCTCGGGAAGCTCCTTGGCCTCCGACTCCACCATGAGAACGGCCTCACCCGTGCCGGCGACGATCAGGTCGAGCGCGGACTCCGGCATGTCGTCGAGAAGCGGGTTCAGGACGTATTCGCCGTTGATGTAGCCGACACGGGCACCACCGATCGGCCCCATGAACGGAATGCCGGAGATCGTGAGCGCCGCGGAGGCTGCAACCATGGCCAGAATGTCCGGCGCGTTCTCCAGGTCATGGGAGAGCACCGTGATGATGACCTGGGTGTCGCACTTGAACCCGTCGACGAAGAGCGGACGGATCGGGCGGTCGATGAGACGCGAGGTCAGCGTCTCGTGCTCCGAGGGACGGCCCTCGCGCTTGAAGAAACCGCCGGGAATCTTGCCGGCCGCGAAGGCCTTTTCCTGGTAGTTGACCGTGAGCGGGAAGAAGTCCTGGCCGGGCTTGGGCTCCTTGGCCGCGACCACGGTGGCGAGAACCTTGGTCTCGCCGTAGGTGGCCAGCACGGCGCCGTCCGCCTGGCGGGCGATCTTGCCCGTCTCCAGGGTCAGCGGGCGTCCGCCCCAGTCCACTTCCACGCGATGAATGTCGAACATGTCATTTCCTAACTTCGATTGCCCGGGCGCCGCACTGGCGGCATCCCGGACCGATCCCATGTGACGACGGCGACCCGGAAGGCCGATCCATCGCCATGCGAGTGACGCGCCACGGGCAAGACACCGGGAGGCTCGGGGAAACCGGCACGCGGTTCCGGCAAGCCTCCTGCTATCCTGCCCCATGACCGTCGGTCGGGCCGCGCATCCCGCGCGACCTCTCGGGGCGGGCCGACCGGCCGGCAGCCTGTCGTCGTCCCCTTCCGCGCGCCATACCGCCGGTTCGGCGGGCTGTTACGCGGGCAATCCATGTCAAAAACGCGGCACCCGTGGGCACCGCGTTTTCCTGACCGCTTAGCGGCGCAGACCCAGACGCTTGATCAGGTCCTGGTAACGGCCCTGGTCGGTCTTCTTGAGGTAGTCGAGAAGCGAACGGCGCTGGCTCACGAGCTTCAGAAGGCCACGGCGGGAGTGGTTGTCCTTGCCGTGGGTCTTGAAGTGCTCGGTGAGGTTGGTGATACGCTCGGTCAGGATCGCGACCTGCACGTCGGCAGACCCCGTATCACCTTCCTTGGTCGCGTATTCCTTGATCAGTTCCGCCTTGCGCTCGGCAGTGATCGACATCGGTAAGTCCTTTCCGTGGTTTCGCGCCCGTCACCGGTCCGCGAGATGAAAAACGCGCCGCGGCAGCAACTCCCCGCGCTCCACCTCACCGAGTGCCACGAGCTCTCCCTGAGCCGTGACGCATACGGGTCCGGTGAAGGCGGGCGCATCGCGCCCGCGCAGCAAAACGCCCTGCCCCTGTCGGAGCCGGGCCGCATCCTGCCTGCTCACGGCCAGCGCCGGGATGTCGTCCAGCGCGGTCTGAACAGGCATGATGAAGGGTGCGTGGACCTCACCGAGGCCCGCGCCGGGCGCACATTGCCCCAAGTCCTCCAGAGTTTCCAGCGGAATCATGTCCTCTTCCGCGAAGGGGCCGACCAGCAGCCGACGCAGATGCGTGACATGCCCGAGCGTCCCAAGCCGCAGACCCAGGTCGCGGGCAAGCGCTCGCACATAGGTGCCCTTGCCACATTCGGCCTCGAACACGGCGTGGTCGGCGTCGGGACACTCGACGAGATCGAGCCGGTGGACGTCGATCTCGCGGGCGTCCAGTTCCACCTCCTCGCCCTCGCGGGCAAGGTCGTAGGCGCGCGCGCCCTCGACCTTGATCGCCGAGAACTTCGGCGGCACTTGGAGGATCGTTCCGGTGAATGCGGGCAGAACGGCGAGAATACTGTCCCGCGAGGGCCTCACGTCGGAGGTGGCCGTCACCTCGCCCTCTGTGTCATCGCTCGCCGTCGCCTCGCCCCATCGCACGGTGAAGCGGTAGACCTTTCGCCCGTCCATGGCGAAAGAGACCGTCTTGGTCGCCTCCCCGAAAGCGATCGGCAGGCAGCCGGAGGCGAGCGGATCCAGAGTGCCGGCGTGGCCGACCTTCTCTGGGTGAAAGATCTTCTTGAGCCGGGTCAAAGCCTCGTTCGAGGTCAGGCCGACAGGCTTGTCGAGCACCAGCCAACCGTCGATGCGGTTGCGGTTCGCCTTCTTGCGCCGCGCCATGTCAGTCGCGTCCGCCGTCCGTGTGCGCATCGTCGTCGCCATCCTCGTCATCGAGGTCGCGCCGCACGTCGTCGCTGTTGAGCAGCGTCGTGATGCGGTCGTCGTCGTCGAACCTTGTGTCGAGAACGAAGCGCAGATCCGGCATGAACTTCATGGTCAGCCGGCGGGCAAGTTCCCTGCGAATGACGCGGGCCGAGCGGTTCAGCCCCTCGACGACCTTGTCGCCGTCGCGACCGCCGAGCGGCATGACGAGGCAGGTGGCCACGCGCAGGTCAGGCGTCATGCGCACTTCCGGCACGGAGATGATCACGCCGTCGAGCGACGGGTCGGACAGGGTGCCACGCGAGAGAATGTCGGAGACGTCCTTGCGCACGAGTTCGCCCACACGCAGCTGCCGCTGCGAGGGCATTCCGGCGGGAGTCCGGTTCGATGGAGCCATGGGTCAATTCCAAACACGAGGGCCGGTCGCCGCGCGCCGGGCCTTGCAGGCCGAGGCGGAAACGGCAAAGCCGGCGGGAACCTCCCGCCGGCGCCGATGCGGTATCCGGCCGCGCGGATTACAGCGTGCGGGCCACTTCCTCGACCCGGAAGCACTCGATGACGTCGCCGGGACGCATGTCCTGGTAGCCAACGAAGTTCATGCCGCACTCCTGGCCCGACTGCACTTCCTTGACCTCGTCCTTGAAGCGCTTGAGCGTGCCGAGCTTGCCTTCGTGAATCACCACATTGTCGCGAATGAGGCGGACTTCCGCGCCACGCTCGACAATGCCCTCGGTGACGAGGCAGCCGGCGACCTTGCCGACCTTGGTGATGTTGAAGATCTCGCGCACTTCCGCGTTGCCGAGGAAGGTCTCGCGACGCTCGGGCGAAAGCATGCCGGACATGGCCGCCTTCACGTCATCGACCAGATCGTAAATGACGTTGTAGTAGCGGATCTCCAGACCCTCGCGATCCGCGGCCTCGCGCGCCTGCTTGTTGGCGCGGACATTGAAACCGATGATCTGCGCGTCCGAGGCGGTGGCGAGCGTCACGTCGCTCTCGGTGATGCCACCGACACCCGAATGGATGACACGCGCCTTGACCTCGTCCGTGCCGAGCGCGTCGAGCGCGCCGACGATGGCCTCCGACGAGCCCTGCACGTCGGCCTTGATCAGGAGCGGGAACTCCTTGTGACCGGCCTCCTGCAGACGGTTCATCATCTGCTCGAGAGAGCCGCGGGCGCCAAGCTCGCGCACGCTGGTCTTCTCGCGCTTCACGCGCTGGCGGTACTCGACGATCTCGCGGGCGCGGGCCTCGTTCTCGACCACGGCAACCATGTCGCCGGCTTCCGGCGTGCCGTTGAAGCCGAGAACCTCGACCGGCTTGGAGGGACCGGCTTCCTTTTCCTGACGGTTGTTCTCGTCAAGCATGGCGCGCACGCGGCCCCACTCGGACCCGGCGACGAGAATGTCGCCGACCTTGAGGGTGCCCTTCTGAACGAGCACGGTCGCAACCGGACCACGTCCCTTGTCGAGCTGCGCCTCGATGACGATGCCTTCCGCCGTGCGGTCGGGATTGGCCTTGAGCTCCAGAACCTCGGACTGCAGGAGGATCGCCTCGAGCAGCTTGTCGAGATTGGTGCCCTTGAGGGCCGAAACCTCGACCTCGAGGGTGTCGCCGCCCATGGACTCGACCACGATCTCGTCGCTCAGGAGTTCCGTGCGCACCCGGGTGGGGTCCGCGCCTTCCTTGTCGATCTTGTTGATCGCCACGATGATCGGAACACCGGCAGCCTTGGCGTGGCTGATCGCCTCCTTGGTCTGCGGCATGACGCCATCGTCGGCCGCCACCACCAGGATGACGACGTCCGTCGCCTTGGCGCCACGGGCGCGCATCTGGGTGAAGGCCGCGTGACCGGGCGTGTCGATGAAGGTGATCTTGTGACCGTTGCGCTCGACCTGGTAGGCGCCGATGTGCTGGGTGATGCCACCGGCCTCGCCCTGCACCACGTTCGACCGGCGCAGGGCGTCGAGGAGCGAGGTCTTGCCGTGATCGACATGGCCCATGATGGTCACGACCGGCGCGCGCGGCTCCAGCTTGTCATCGGGATCGGCCTGCGAGAACAGTCCGTCCTCGACGTCCGCTTCCGAGACGCGCTTGACCGTGTGGCCCATCTCCTCGGCGATCAGCTCCGCCGTGTCGGCGTCGATCACGTCGTTGATCTTGAGCATCTGCCCCTGCTTCATCAGAAGCTTGATCACGTCAACCGCGCGCTCGGCCATGCGGTTGGCGAGATCCTGGATCGTGATCGCCTCGGGCAGAACGACCTCGCGGGAAATCTTCTCGCGAACGACCTGCTGGCCGGCACGGCGCTCCTTCTCGCGACGGCGACGAAGCGAGGCGAGCGAACGGCTGCGCCCCTCCTGGTCACCGGTGGCGGAGGAAATCGTCAGCTTCGAGCGGCGGCGATCGTCACCGGCACCACGCGACGGGGTGCGCTCGGGCGTTGCCTTGCCACCACCGCGCTTGGCCGGCTTGGCAGCCGCGGGCTTGCGATCCTCGGCGCCACGGGACGCCGGCGCCGAAGCCGCGGGACGCGCGGCGGCCGGACGGGCAGCCGGGGCTGCTGCGGCGGGAGCCTGGGCGGGTGCCGCGGAGGCAGCGGGCGCGTCCTCGCCAACGGCAGCCGCCATCGCGGCGGCGGCATCGGAAGTGGAAACCTTTTCGCGCACCTCTTCCGGTTCGGCCGCCTTGCGGGCAGCCTCCTCGGCGGCGCGACGCTCGGCCTCTTCGGCCTCGATGCGGGCGCGCTCGGCCTCCTCGGCCTTGCGACGTGCCTCTTCCTCGCGGCGACGGGCCTCTTCCTCGGCGCGGCGCTTCTGGTCCTCGACCTCACGAACCTGCGCCTCGCGCAGGGCCGCCTGGCGGGCCGCCGCCTCGTCTTCGGTCAAGGTGCGCAGGATGTTGCCGCGCGGACGCTGGCCGGACGCGGCCTGGCGCGCCGGGGCCGCATCGGCCTGACGGCGCTCGCGGGACGCGGCGGAGGGCTGCTGCGGCTGGGGCTGCGGCGCTTCGGCCTCGGTCTTCCCGCCTTCGCCCGGCAGGACGACACGGCGCTTCTTCTTCTCGACCACGACCGCCTTGGAGCGCCCATGGGAGAAGCTCTGACGGACCGTACCCTGTTCAACGCCGGAGCGTTTCAGGCCCAGTGTCTTGCGCTCCATGCTGATCGTCTTGTCGCCGGGATTTTTCGTTTCGCTCATATCGCCTTCAGTCCTGGATCACCGCA
>MDTG01426974.1_pt1 | contig 31901 bp, 27 predicted proteins | sample 811421 | NCBI WGS metagenome assembly MDTG01 (sample SAMN05326645, study PRJNA326480) | marine metagenome | isolation source: seawater | place: Pacific Ocean: South East | collected 2011
AAACAGATGTTTCAAAAGTAATAGCTTTAAGCACAGATAAAGCTGCTGCACCAATAAACCTGTATGGTGCAAGTAAACTTACAGCAGATAAACTTTTTGTTTCAGCTAATAATTATTCTGGAAGTTCTAAAAAAGTCTTTTCAGTAGTCCGTTATGGCAATGTAATGGGCAGCAGGGGTTCAGTTATACCTCTTTTTTTATCGACAAGAAAAAATAATATTTTGCAAATCACAGATAAAAGAATGACAAGGTTTAATATCACTCTAGAAGAGGGAGTAAATTTTGTTATAAATTGTTCAAAAATTATGTGGGGTGGAGAAATATTTATACCCAAAATACCATCTTATAAAATTTTAGATGTGGCGCAAGCTATTGCTCCAAAAGCCAAAATAAAATTTATTGGATTAAGACCTGGTGAAAAAATTCACGAAGAAATGATCACAGTTCCAGACTCACCTAATAGTGTAGAATTTAAAAACTATTATGTAATTTTGCCAAATCATAAATTTTTAGATTGGGATATAAAAAAATTTCTGAAAAAAGATAAAAAAGATATAGGTAAGTTTTGTAAGTATGGTTTTAGCTATTCAAGTGAAAATAATAAAAATTTTTTAACAATAAAAATGTTAAAAAAATTAATATTCACCGATGTTTTGGGTGGAGAAGTTCTTAAATCCTAATTAAAATTTTTTATAAAATAAATGATTGGTATTTTAAACGCCAGATCGGGTAATATAGGTAGTTTAGAAAATGCTCTTAATTATCTTAAAATAGATTACTCTATAATTGAAAAAAAGGATCAAATTAAGAGTGACATGAATATCATATTGCCTGGAGTTGGTTCATTTCATAAGCTAATGCAAAATTTGAATGATTTGAATTTTACTAGTTCTTTATTAGATTTTATTAATAACAACAGGCCGTTTTTAGGAATCTGTGTTGGCATGCAGATTTTGTTGGAGTATGGTTTTGAAGAAAAAAAAACTAAAGGTCTTGGAGTTTTTAAGGGCAATGTAAAAAAATTTGATAAGAGTTCAAATTCAAAGGTGCCATTTATATCTTGGGTAAAAATAAATTTATCAGAGAAAAATAGAGCAAACACAATTTTACAGAAGTGCTACTCGAATGAATATTATTTTTTACACTCCTATTTTTGTGATTTAGATAGCGATGAAAATGTAGTGGCTTATTCGAAATATAATAATACAAAATATCCGGCAATTATTAACAAAAAAAAAGTTTTTGGAGTTCAATTTCACCCAGAAAAAAGTAGAGAGACTGGCCTACAGCTTTTGAAAAATTTTTCTGAAATAAGATAAAAAAATGAGAGTTATTGCAAGATTAGATCTTAAACAAGAATATGTTATAAAACCTATCCAATTTGAGGGTTTAAGAAAGGTAGGCAAACCCGATAATTTAGCAAAAAAATATTATAAAAGTGGAGCAGATGAATTAATTTTAATTAACGTAGTTAACACTTTATATCGCACTTCTTGGATAGAAAAATTTGTCAGTACAATTTCAAAGGAAATATTTATTCCAATTACAGTTGGGGGAGGCATTACAAGTGTTCAGCAAGCAGCAAAATTTTTTCAGTATGGTGCTGATAAAATTGCTTTATGTTCGGCTTTGTTTGAGGATAAACTATTATTAAAAAATTTATCAAAAGAGTTTGGCTCCCAATCTGTTGTAGCATCTATACAAGCAAATAAAGTTGGAGATAATTGGTATGCGTTTAAAGAAATGGCTAGAGTAAATACTAAAAAAAAAGTTTTTGATTGGATAAAAGAGTGTATTGATAATGGTGCAGGAGAGATATTGCTAACCTCAGTAAGAAGAGATGGATTAATGAAAGGATTAGATATAGAAATGTTTAATGAGTTTTGTGATATATGTAGCGTTCCATTAATAATATCAGGGGGATTTAAAGAAATACAAAATTTAAAAAGTCTAAAAAAAATGCCTGACGCAATATCGGTATCATCGGCACTACACTTTGATAAAACAACCCCGCAAAAAATTAAAAATTATGAGTAAAAATTATTTTTATCCAGAAAAAAAAGTAGATAATAATATTTTCGTAGGTGAGAAAAATAAATACGTTGCCAAGTATAATTTGCCATCCAAAGTTGAATTTTGTAAAAAGTGTTTATTTTCTAATCAAAGACCCACAACAAGAGTAGAGCATAATGTTAAAAAAAATAAAGATATTACTAGTTCTACAAAATATACAAATGGAGTGTGTGAAGCTTGTAGAGTGAAAGAAAAAAGAAAAGATATTGATTGGGATAAAAAAGAGAATGAATTTAAAAAAATATTAGAAAAATACAGAAGCAGAAATGGAAATTATGACGTTGTTGTCCCAGGCTCTGGTGGAAAAGATAGTTTCTATGTCGCGCATCAACTTAAATATAAGTATAAAATGAATCCAATAACAGTAACTTTTTCTCCTTTCATTTATACTGATTGGGGATGGAAAAATCTTCAAAATTGGATACATGCTGGTTTTGAAAATTATCTAAACACACCAAACCAAAAAACTTATAGACTTTTGTCCAGAATAGCTTTGGAAAATACTTTTAATCCTTGGCATCCATGGATACTTGGGCAAAAAAATTTTCCACCTAAATTTGCAAAAAATCACAACATTCCACTTGTTATTTATGGTGACAGCCCAAGCGAATATGGAAATCCGGAAGAAGAATACAGTTCAGATTATGTTACCGATTGGCACACATGTAAAAATTTAAATGATGTTTATATATCAGGAGAAAGTATTAAAACTTTAAAATCTTTTGGCTTAGAAAACTATGAAATCAATCCATTTTTGCCTCTGACCAGAAATGAATTTAAAGATTCAAATATCAAAATTTTAGCTTTCAGTTATTTTAAGAATTGGCATCCACAATCCAATTATTATTATTCTATTGAAAATTCAAATTTTAATATTTCTCCAGAAAGAACAGTGGGATCTCATTCAAAATATTCAAGCATAGATGATGCAATGGATCATTTTTATTTTTATACCTATTATATTAAATATGGATTGGGCCGAACATCAAATGACGTTTCTCAAGAAATCAGAAATAATGATTTAAGTTTGGAAGAAGGAAAAAAACTTATCCATAAATTTGACGGTGAATTTCCCGATGCTTATTGTGAAGAAGTTTTAAGATATTTGTCAATAAACGAAGATGTATTTGGAAAAAAAATATTCAGTTTGTTTGAAAAACCAACAATTGATAGAAAATATTTTGAACAATTGTGTGATTATTTTAGGTCCCCACACTTATGGCAAAAGACCAATAAGGGCATGGAATTAAGAAACAAAATTCCGTCTTGATTTAAAATTCATGAAAGTTAAACTTTATAGATCAGCCACAGTAGGAATTGTTTCTAAAGATTATAAATTATTAACAGATCCTTGGTTAACTGATGGAGAATATTATGGGTCTTGGTCACACTATCCATATTTCGATATCAAAAAAAACTTGGATGAAATTAATTCTTACGATGGAATATATATAAGTCATATTCACCCAGATCATTGTTCGGATAAAACTTTAAGCTTAATAAAAAAAAATATACCAATATTCATACACAAGTTTCATGCACCTTTTTTGAAAGCTAAATTAGAAAGGTTTGGATTTAAAGTGATCGAAATAGAAAATGGAAAAACTTTAAATCTGAAAAAAAATTTGAATATAACAATATATGCAGCTGACAATTGTAATCCTGAACTTTGTTATAAGTTTACAGGTTGTGCAAATATATTAGAGAAAAAAGGTTCTCAACAAATCGATACTATGGCAGTGATTGATGATAATCAAAACTTTATTCTTAACACCAATGACTGTCCCTACGATCTAAGCAAAGAAGTGCTTGAGCGAATTAAATCAGACTTTAATAAAATTAATGTTTTGTTGACTGGTTTTGGTGGCGCTGGACCATATCCACAATGTTTTGATAATCTTACTTTAGAAGAAAAAGAAATTGAATCTAAAAAGAAAAAAATCAACTTTTTAAATCAAGCAGTAGATTATCTAAGAAAAGTTAATCCTAATTTTTATTTGCCATTTGCGGGCACTTATACACTTACAGGGCATCTATCTAAACTTCAAAATTTACGAGGCGTTCCAAGCACGGATGAAGCCTATGCTTATATAGATCAAAAAATTAGCGAAAATTCTTCTTTATCAGGGATAAGACCGATAAAAATTAATCCCGGAGCAGAATTTGATATTGAAACACAAAAAACATCAGCAGTTTACGAAAAACTTAATTTAAAAGATTATGATAACTATATTAAAAAATTTTTACTTAAAAAAAATCTTGAATATGAAAATGAAAAAAATACCAACTTTGAAGAAATAAAAGGGCTCGCTCTGATTGCACATAAGAGATATTTAAATAAATTAAATGAATTAAATATAACCCTGGATACAGATATACTGATAGATGTTTTCGAAAAATATATACTTATACCATGCAAAGGAAGAGAAATTCAGTTTATTGATAAAAAAAATTTTTTAAATAAAGATAAACATGTTATTTATAAGCTTAATCCAAACTTACTAAAAAATATTCTAAAAGGACCTAAATACGCACATTGGAATAATGCTGAGATTGGTTCTCACATCCGTTTTTATAGAAATCCCAATGTATTTGATAGAAAACTATATTTAAGCATGAGTTATTTTCATGCCTAAATTTAAAATGTTGCTAATAAATGGTATAAGTTGAGCTTATGGTAAAGTTTAGATTAAGAGAAGAAAAACTCAAAAAAAAATGGCATGGAAAAAATGATATGGTGCCTGTTAACGCACCTCAGTTTGTTTATGTGTCTGAAGAAAAAGAAGAAAAATTTTATGAGTCCATGTATCCCAATAAAGAAGATCGATTACGTTATGAGCATTACAGAGAAGAGTGGTATAGAAGAGCAAAAGAATTTGATGCAGGAGAAGTTCCACTAACGATTAATGTTGAGTTGGTTAGTACTTGTAATTTAGCATGCACAATGTGCTATACCATCACTGATAAATTCCAAAATTCAGTTGTTGGGGCACAACGAATGATGCCATGGAAAATTGTAAAAGCAATTATAGATGAGGCAGCTTTAATTGGAGTTTATTGCATTTCTTTTAGCTGGAGAGGAGAAAGCACAATGTACAGGGTTTATGATGATGGAAAACTATATACATTTCCCGATGTACTTGATTATGCAAACAAGAAAGGAATTTTAGAAATAAATTCTTTAACCCACGGACAGCTAATCGATGAAGAGATGGCTGAAAAAATAGTCTTGGCTCAGCCTAGCTGGATTAGTTTTTCGATAGACGGATTATACGAAGATTATAACAAAATAAGAACACCCGCAGACAAGCTTAACACAAGTTACAATGCGTTTGAAAGAGTTGTTCAATCTATAAAATGGATAAATGAATTTAAAAAAAAACATAATTCAAAAAAACCTCAAATAAGAACTAATACTATTTTTCCGGCAATACAAAAGAATCCTGAAGATTACAAAAAATTTATGGAGAAAATAGGCGTAGATTTTATTACCGTAAACGAAATAGTAGATTATAGGCACCATAGATTAGATGAAGAAAAAATAAGAGAGAATTGGGCTTGTCAATTTCCATTTCAAAGATTAGTTATTTCTGCGAATGGAATAGTTCTTCCATGCACAGGTTGTTATAATGAAGAAGTAGGATTGGTAATTGGAAAATATATAGGCAGCAAAGACAAAGTAGTTAAAGATTATACGGGCAAAATTGCTAAATCAAATTTGGAAGGTTTCTCAATAAAAGGAGCCTGGAATTCAGAGAGAATTAAACAAATTAGAGAGACGCATAAAAAAGGTGAAAGAAAAAAAATCGAACCTGGATGCAGAAATTGTCATCATGGAGCCGAAAAACATGGAGCCGATTATGTTCCAAAAGAATGGGATGTTAATACTCAGCAATGGTTAAAACATGATCATTTGAGCGAGAAAAGGAAGTACAATGTCAGAGCAAATAACGCTGACACAAACTTAAAGCCTAGTTCAAAATAACTTAAACAATCAAAAGATAAACAGATGATATATTACGGAAAACAAACCATCGACCAAGCCGATATACGGTCAGTAGTTGATGTTCTCAAAGGAAAATATTTAACCCAAGGACCCATGATTTTTAAGTTTGAAGATATTTTAAAAAAAAAATTTGGATCAAAATACTGCTGTGTTCTATCTAGTGGGACTGGTGGGTTGCATCTTACCGGAATAGCCTTAGGCTGGAAAAAGGGTGACATCGTGTTGTCCTCACCTACCACATTTCTTGCTAGCATAAATTGTATAAATTACGTTAATGCCACTCCAGACTTTGTGGATATTGACTCTTTAACCCACACAATAGATGTCAACCTTCTGGAACACAAAGTAAAAAAATATAAAAAAAATGGAAAAAAAGTCAAAGCAGTTATTGGCGTAGATTACGCAGGTCATCCAGCCGATTGGAAAGCTTTGAGATTTTTGGCAAACAAATATAACTTTCAGTTAATCAATGATAATTGTCATGCTCTTGGTGCAACTTACTTGGGTGACGAAAAGTATGCTACAAAATATGCAGATGTTGTTGTGCAAAGCTACCATCCAGTAAAACACATCACCACTGGAGAGGGAGGGGCAGTTTTTACAAATGATAAATTAATTGATAAAAAGATCAGAGCTTTAAGATCGCATGGCATAATTAAAAAGGGTAATAATAAAAAATTTGGGCTATGGTATTATGAAATGTTTAATGTTGGATTTAATTATAGAATTACAGATTTACAATGCGCGTTGGGCATAAGTCAGATGAAAAAACTAAATAAATTTGTTCATTTAAGACGTAAAATAGCAAATTTTTATAATGAAGCATTAGAAGAAAATGCAAATTGTTTAATTCCCCACGAAGATAAAAACGTACAGCATGCATATCATTTATATCCAGTTCAGGCAGAGTTTGATAATTTAAAGAATAATAAAATTATTTTTTTTAACAAAATGAAATCAAAAGGAATACAATTACAAGTACATTATATTCCGGTACATCTTCAGCCATACTATAAGAAAAATTTTAAATTTAAATATGGAGATTTTCCTATATCAGAAAAATTTTATAAAAATGAATTTTCTATTCCAATTTATCCTAGCTTAAAAAAGTCTGATATTAATAAGATAATTGGAGAGATAAATAAAAATCTAGTTTAAATGCCTAATAACAAAAGATACTCATTGATAATTAATCAAATTCAAAAAATAAGAGCCAAAAATAATAAAAATTGGATGAATATTTTAAAACTGGCATTTAAATTTGCACCCAGACATGCTTCGAAAATTATGAATCAGATTAACTCAGATGATAAAAAAATTTCCAAATTATTAAAAAAACTTGGAAAGTAGAAAGATTTTTTAAACTTTAATAAATGAAAATTCAAATTTTAATTAGCAACTCATCATGGGTGAGTTCGGAATACAAGAAGAAATTTTTAAGTAAACTTAAAAAATATTCTAAGAAAATTTTTTTTACAGACACCCATCTACGATTAAAAAAGAATTATGATTTAAATATAATTTTTAGCTATTTTAAAATAGTACCTTCAAATTATCTTAAACTATCAAAACACAATATTGTTGTGCATGGATCTAATCTTCCAAAAGGAAGAGGAATGTCCCCAATAACTTGGCAAATTTTAGAAAAAAAAAATAGAATTACCTTTTCTCTAATCGAAGCAAATCAGTTTTTGGACAAAGGTAGAATATATTATAAAAATAAAGTAGTTTTTCCAAAATATTATTTGTTTAATCAAATTAAAAATAGGCAATTTTTTTCAAGTTTGAAATTGGTTGAAAAATTTATCAAATATTATAAAAAAAATAAAAAAGCACCCCCAAGTTATAATCAAAAAGGAATTGCATCGTATTATCGAAAGAGATTGCCCGCAGATAGCAAGCTAAATATAAATAGCAATATAAAAAGTCAATTTAATCTATTAAGAACAGTGGATAATGAAGAATATCCCGCCTTTTTTAAAATTGGGAATAAAAAATATATTATTAAAGTTTTCAACAAATAATTTTTTATGATTAGAATAAATAAAAAAATTTCTTTTTCTGAAAAGAAAGCACCTTTAATTATTGCTGAAATTTCTGCTAATCATTGTGGAAATAAAAGTTTATTTTTAAAACATATTAAGGTAGCTGCAAAAAGCGGAGCAGATTTGATAAAAATTCAAACTTATGAACCGCAGGATATTACTATCAATTCAAAAAAAAATTTTTTTAAAATAAAAAAAGGAATATGGAGAGGTCAAAATTATTGGACACTTTATAAGAAAGCTTGCACTCCTTTCTCATGGCACAAAGATGCATTTTTGTTAGCTAAAAAATTGAAGGTTACATTATTTAGTACACCTTTTAGTGAAAGAGCTGTAGATTTTTTAGAAAAGTTTAATGTGCCACTTTATAAAATTTCCTCATTTGAAATTACAGATCATGCTTTAATTAATAAAATTGCATCGACTAAAAAACCAATCATTTTATCAACTGGAATGGCAAATTTGAGCGAGATAAAGAAGGCTGTTAAAATCATTAAAAAATATCATAATAAAATAATTATTTTGTATTGTGTTTCAGGTTACCCTACGCCTGAGAGTGAATCCCATATTAGCAGCATTCCTTTTCTCAAAAAGGCTCTCAAAACAAAACTAATTGGTCTTTCTGACCATACTAATTCTATTAATTCAACTTTAGCGTCCATAGCGTATAATATCGTTGCTGTTGAGAAACATTTTAAAATATCAAATAAAATTAAATCTCCAGATGCTCAATTTTCAATAATTCCAGATGATTTAAAAAAATTAAAAAAACTATCAAAAGTATATTTTGATTGTTTGGGCAGACCAAAAAAATTTATAAAAAAATCTGAGAAAGAATCTATAAAATTTAGAAGATCTATTTTTTCAAGTTTAAAAATAAAAGCTGGCGAAAAAATTACAACAAAAAATATTATTGCGTTACGTCCCGCAATAGGTATTGATGCTTCCAAATATTTTAACATATTGGGCAAAACAGCTAAATTTAATATACCTAAAGATAGTCCAATTTTTAAAAAACATTTAATTAATTAAATATTTTTAATGAAACCGAAGAAAATCTTAGTTATTGGAGGCGGGGGTTATGTAGGTTCATTTCTCGTCCCACTTTTGCTTGAAAAAAACTATAATGTAACCGTATTTGATTTATTTATTTATGGTGCAGATAAAATTCAACAACATAGAAATTTAAAAATAATAAAAGGCGATATGAGGGATGCCGATTTGCTAAAAAACGTTATTCCGGGTCACGATTGTGTTATTCATCTTGCTTGCATTTCAAATGATCCTAGTTTTGATCTTAATCCAAAGTTGGGCAAATCTGTAAATTACGATTCATTTTTACCTTTGGTAAAAATATCAAAAGCAAGTAAATGTTCTAACTTCATTTATGCCTCATCTTCAAGTGTTTATGGGTTAAAATCTGAACCGAATGTTAATGAAAATATGAGCTTAGAGCCTCTAACAGACTATTCAAAATTCAAAGTCTTATGTGAAAAAATTATATTAGATAATCAAGATAATAATTTTACAACTACAGTTATTCGTCCAGCAACAGTATGCGGTTATGCTCCAAGGCAAAGAATGGATTTAACGGTTAATATTCTAACCAACCATGCTGTAAATAATAAAAAAATTTTGGTTTTTGGCGGAGATCAAAAAAGACCAAATATTAATATTAAAGACATGGCAAGAGTTTATGTAAAAGTTTTAGAATCAGAAAAATCTAAAATAGCTGGAGAAATATTTAATGCAGGATATGAAAATTATACAATTAGAAAATTAGCTGAAATAGTTAGAAAAAAAATAGATGAGAAAATTAATATTGATTTTCAATCCACTAATGATAAGCGCTCTTATCATATTTCTTCAGAAAAAATAAAAGAAAAATTAGGTTTTCAAAATCGTCATGATATAGAGGAAGCCGTAGAAAGCTTAAAAATAGCATTTGAGAATAAAAAGCTAAAAGATTCATTAAATAATCCTTTATATTTCAATATTCAAAGAATGAAACAAATCAATTTAAAATAATATTTATATGAAATTACAATTATCAAAAAATGTTAAAGTTAGTTTTAATAAGTACTTATTTCTTATTTTATTGTCTTTTATTTCAACTTCATTGGAAATTTTTGGAGTTGGAATATTTATTCCAATTTTTGAGTTTATGAAAATGAACGGAGATATTTCTGCACTTACCTCACAATCTTCCTATTGGGAAAATTTTGTAAACTATTTTGAAAGATTTAATATTTCTTTAACAATACAAAATCTATTAATTCTTGCTTTTCTATTATTTTTTTTAAGACAAATTTTTGTTTATATTAGACTTGTTTACAGATCTTCTGTAACACATAAATTAGCTAAAAAACTTAGACAAAAGCTTTTTAATAATTATCTATCCACAGATTTTAAATACTATGAGAAAATGCCAATTGGAAACTTTTCTAATACTTTAACTACAGAGGTTGGAGCTGCGGCTTTAGGAGCTACCGCACCAATGGAAATGTTGGTGTATTTGATAACTTGTTTTGGATATTTTGTATTACTTTCTTTTTTATCCTGGGAAATGACGTTATTTAGTTTGTTCGTCTTATTAATTGTATATATTTCACCAAAATCTATTTTAAAAAAAACTAAGTCAGTTGGACAGTTGGTTGCAAAAGCTAATACAGATATATCCACTTTCTTAATAAGCAGGCTTAAATCTCCAAGATTGATTAGATTAGCAAAGACAGAAAATTTGGAAAAAAAACAATTCGATTTTCTTGTAGATCAGCAAACACAAAGAAATATTTACAATGCAATTTTAAACAGCAGAACAGAAATTATAGTTGAACCACTTGTGATAATATTCAGCTTAATTTTTATTTATATTGCTTATGCTTTTCTTAATTTAACAATTGAAACCATAGGAATATATTTGGTTATAACAGTTAGATTGTTACCTTTGGTAAAAGCTATTCTAAAACAGAAACAAAATATTAAATATTTGACGGGTTCGATTAATCTTATCGAAGAAAAGTTTGCTGATATGGAAAAACATAAAGAACAAGATGTCGGATATGATGATATTCAAACATTTGAAAAAATCGAATTTAAAAATGTAAGCTTTAAATATGATACGAAAAAAGATTCAGCTCTAAATAAAATAAATTTAAAAATATCTTCTAATAAATTCATTACAATTGTTGGTCCCACAGGAAGTGGTAAGTCGACCTTGGTGGATCTTATTCCAAGATTAAAAAATATAAGTTCCGGGCAAATTCATATTAATGATAAACCTATTCAAAATTATACTCTTCATAGTTTGAGAAGGCTGATATCTTTTGCACCACAAAACCCTCAATTATTTAATGGCACCATTAAAGAACATATTCAATATGGAAGTTTTTTGTCTAAAGATGAAGAAGTTAACAAATGTATCAAACTATGTGGCCTATCTGATCTGGTTGAAAAATTGCCTGAAAAATTAAATACAATTATCGGAGATGATGCGATGTTATTGTCTGGTGGGCAAAAAAGAAGAATAGATTTAGCGAGAGCTGTTATTTCGGATTCCCCAATATTAATTTTGGATGAACCTACAAGTAATCTTGATTTTAATTCTGCAAAAGATTTTATAAATTCTCTTCTAATAATAAAAAAACAAACAGGAAAAACTATTATAATAATAACTCATGACTTGTTAAGTTGTAGGTTTTCAGATGAAATTGCTGTTTTAAGAGACGGGTCAATCGAGAGTTTTGGATCATATGAAGAAGTTTTAAAAACTAGTAAGTGGTTTAAAAATTCACTAGATAAAAATGGCTAAAAGAATAATAAAAAAAATAAGAGTCGGGGTTGTAGGATGTGGAAGAATTTCCCAAAAACACTTTCAAGCAATTAAAAAAAATTCAAAATTTTTAAATCTAGTTGCTGCTTGTGACACAAATCTCGGGATTTTAAATAAATTGAAAAGAAATTACAAAATTAAAGTTTATTCAAGCTTTCCCAATATGATAGACAAAGAAAAGTTGGACCTAGTTTCAATTTGTACTCCTAGTGGTTACCATGCTGAACAGGCTATAAAAGCGACTCAAAAGAAAATAAATGTATTAACCGAAAAGCCAATGGCAACATCTTTTCAAGATGGTCAAAAGATGGTTGAGGCATGTAAAAAAAACAAAAAAAAATTGTTTGTCGTTAAACAAACTCGTTTAAATGAATCTTTAACTTTGCTTAAAAGAGCTATCGATGAAAAAAGATTTGGAAAAATTTTTTTAGTTCAAGTCAATATGTTTTGGACTAGACCTCAAGATTATTATGACATTGCAAATTGGAGAGGAACAAAAAAATTGGACGGTGGAGCATTTATGAATCAAGCAAGTCACTATGTAGATTTATTAAATTGGTTGATTGGCCCAATTGAGAAGATTCATGCAATGACAGGAACCCTTCTCAGAAAAATAGAAGTGGAAGATACTGGTGTTCTAAATATCAAATGGAAAAAAGGAACGCTTGGCTCAATGAGCATAACTACCTTGGTTTATCCAAAGAATTATGAAGGATCAATTACGATAATGGGAGAAAAAGGCACTGTTAAAATTGGAGGGACGGCAGTAGATAAAATAGAACATTGGAAGTTTAAAAGTAAAAAGAGTTATGATTTTATGGTTAATAAAATAAATAGCAGAAAAACAAAATTTGATGGTCATTCAATTTTTTATCAAAAAGCAATTCAAACTTTATTAGGCAAAAAAAACAAACTTCCAGAAAATATTGAAAATCTTAAGTCATTGGAAACACTAGTGGGAATTTATCAGTCAGCAAGTACTAAAAAAACAGTATCGTTTCCACTGAAGAAATAAAATCTAAGCTATGCAATTTATTGATTTAGAAGCTCAGCAGAAAAAAATTATTTCAAAAATAAAAGAGAATATAGAAAAAGTCTACTCTCATGGAAAATTTATAATGGGTCCAGAGGTGATCGAACTTGAAAAAAAACTTTCAAAATTTACTGGTTCAAAATTTTGTATTAGCGTTTCTTCTGGAACAGATGCGCTTCTGGTAGCCATGATGGCACTTGGAATTGGAAATGACGATGAGATAATTACTACCCCATTCACATGGATTTCTGCTAGTGAAATGGCATCTCTTTTGGGAGCCAAGTCGGTATTTGTTGATATAGATCCCGAAACCTACAACATTGATGCAAAAAAAATTGAAGAAAAAATAACAAAAAAAACAAAACTAATTATTGCAACTAGTATATTTGGTCAATGTCCAGAAATAGACGAAATCAATACAATTGCTAAAAAATATTCTATTCCTGTAATTGAAGATGCGGCTCAAAGTTTAGGCGCCACATATAAAGGTAAAAAATCTTGTAATTTAACCTTAATTGGGTGCACAAGTTTTTTCCCCAGCAAACCTTTGGGTTGCTATGGAGACGGGGGCGCTTGTTTTACTAATGATCAGGAGCTTTATGAGAAAATTTCAGAACTTAGACTACATGGTCAGTCCAAAGGCACAAGGTACAAACACAACAGAATAGGGATTAACGGGAGATTAGATACAATACAAGCAGCTATACTGCTTGCAAAATTAGAAATATTTGAAAATGAATTAAAATCAAGATCCGAGATAGGCAATAAATATACTAAGTTAATACAAGAAAAATCATCAGCAATAAAAACTCCAAGAGTGCTCAATCAAAACACCTCGGTATATGCACAATACACTGTTCAATTAGAGAATCGAGACCAAGTTGCTGAAAAACTTAAGGCAAAGGAAATACCAACTGCCAAATATTATCCAGTACCGTTAAATCAACTTCCGCTTTTTAAATCGAAAGAAAAACTACCTGTTGTTGATAAAGTTTCAAAAAAAGTTTTGAGCTTGCCTATACATCCTTATCTAGAAGACAAGGATCAAAAAAGAGTTGTAGAAGAACTTATTAATGCAATCAAAAATTAGAATTCTTACCGTGGTTGGTGCTAGACCACAATTCATAAAAGCCGCGACTATATCTCGATTTTTAAAAAAAAGAAAAAACAAGATTATTGAAACAATAATACACACAGGTCAGCACTACGACAAAGAAATGTCGCTTAATTTCTTCAAGGAACTGGACATACCTAGACCTCATGTTAATTTAAATGTTGGTAGTGGTACCCACGCATATCAAACTGGAGAAATAATAAAAAGATTAGAGAAGCATATTAAAAAATTAAAACCAGATTTGGTATTAGTTTATGGAGACACGAACACTACACTAGCCGCTTCAATTGCTTCTTCAAAATTTTCTTGCAAGTTGGCACATATTGAAGCTGGCATCAGATCTTTCGACAATTCTATGCCAGAAGAGATTAATAGAATAGCAACAGATAGGCTGTCTGACTTTTTGTTTTGTCCAACAAGAAGCGCAGTACACAATCTAAGGCTCGAAGGTAGATCTAAAAATGTGGTGTTCGTAGGAGATGTAATGCGTGATAGTTATTTATATAACGTTAACAAAATAAAAGATAAAAATTTTTACAGTAAAAAATTTAATAACAATTATATACTTTCCACAATTCACAGAGAGGCAAACACAAATAATATAAAAAATCTTAAAAATATATTCTCTGTTTTAAAAAAAATATCAAAAAAAATTCAAGTAATAATACCTTTGCATCCCAGAACTAGAAAAATTATTAAAAAAGCAAAATTTAAATTAGGCAATATAAAGATTTTAAAGCCAGTTCCATATTTGGAAATGTTAAATATTTTAAAAAATGCTAGCGTATTGATAACTGACAGCGGCGGATTGCAAAAAGAAGCTTATTTTTCAAAAGTTCCATGCATAACAGTTAGAGAAAATACAGAATGGATTGAAACTTTATCTCAAGGATGGAATACTGTTTCACCACCCAATTTCCCTATCCGGTTTTATAAAAATATTCTTCATGCCATTAAATTTAATAAAAAAAATAAACATGAAAATTTTTTTGGTGACGGAAAATCTGCTGAAAAAATAATTGATTTTTTAATAAAAAATTTATGAAAATATTATATATAGCCCGTCTTTTTTCTGGGTTGGAATCAAGTTTTATTAGTAAAAAATGGAATCCAAGCGGAGTACCCACAATCTATAAAATGATTGAAAGAATTGATAAAAACTATGAAACTAAATTTATATTTACCTCGAAGGATACGGACACTAATCATAAATCAAAATGGAATTTCAAAGACGATAAAAAAATTAAAATTCGAGGGCTAATTAACGAAGCACATGTATTATCTGGGGTTAAATATTTTTATAGTTTTTTACCGTTTAAAATAAAAAAAATACTCAGAGAAATTAGACAAACATTAAGTATATTAAGATCAACATCTAAATTTAATCCAGATTTAATTTATATTGATCATTCAAATATTTTGGTGGCAGCTATTTTAGCAACATTCTATAGAAAAATTGTGGTTCTTAGATTAATGGGAATCTACCCATTTATGAGAGAAGTAATAAATAATTTTTCTATTAAAAATTTTATATTTCGACTTGCCTATTCGGCTCCCTATAAATTTGTCATATGCACACAAGATGGAAGTGGTGTTGAAAATTGGTTGAGTAGAGCGTTATCAAAAAAAGTTCCTTATAAAGCGCTTGTTAATGGGGTAGAAAAAAAATTTAATAGGAATAAAAAACCACACAAAGCTTTATCACAACTTCCAAAGAACAAAATCATAGTTACATTTGTTGGAAAACTTGAGAGATATAAAGGGTGCGAAGTTTTTGTAAGAGCACTTTTGGATTCGCAAATAATAGAAAAAAATTGTTTTCACGGTTTAATTTTAGGAACAGGAAGTATCCAAAATTTTTTAATTAAGGAAATAAAAAATTCTGGTTTAACTAAAAAATTTACATTTATTGAAAGATTGCCTCACAATCAGATATACCAAGCACATGCAAAAACAAATATTTATGTTTCATTAAATCAATATGGCAATTTAAGTAATGCCAACCTTGAAGCAATTAATTATGGATCATGCATGATTATACTAAGACCAGATTATGAAAATTCTATTGATGTATTTACAAAAAAAATTTTAAATAATTCTGTAATCAGTATATCTCGTAAAGAAACTCAAAATGAATTAGTTAAAAAATTGTTATATCTTCACAAGAAAAAAAATTTAATTAAAAAGTTAAAAAAAAACACCAAATCGATTTCTAAAAAAAAATTGGTTAACTGGGATCAAAGAATAAAACAAGAGACAGATATTTTTAAAAAGTTGGCTTTGGTTTAAGATGTATAAAGTCGTGCACGTAATTAGTTTATATAAGACTGGAGGAGTTCAAAAGAGCTTTGTAGAATATTTCAATTCTATCAGAAAAGAAAAAGAACAGTTTAAACATGATGTTTATCTTTTGAATCATCCGAAAACTAATTTCACAAATGTCAATTTTAAATATCATCATTTATCAATTTTCAAACCAATTACCATAATAAAATTTCTTAGTGATTTAAGATCAAAAAAAGTTGTAGTGCATATTTATAATAGGTTAGGTAGTCTTAAATTTTTTTTACTACTTTTGTTGTTCAAGTCTAATAATATTTTGATACATGAAAGAGGAACAGCTTGGAATATTTCAGAAAAAAGAAAAAATGTTTTTGGCTTTTTTTATAAAAAAGCTGATCATATTATTACAAATTCTTATGCGACTCTTAATTTATTAAATAAAAAGTTTGGCTTAAGTGTTAAAAAATTAACAACAGTTTATAATGGAATTAAAATTAAAAAAATATCAAAAACAAAAAATTATAAAAAAAATTTTACTATTGGTTTTCTCGGACGACTTGATACTCCCAAAGGAGCTCATGTTATGTTAAATATTGCTAAGGAAATAAAAAAAAAAACATTAAAATTTTAATAGGAGGAGATGGGGTTTTTAAAAATCAATTTATTAGGGAATCGAAAAATCTTAGCAACATAAAGTTTTTGGGCCACATAAAAGATTCATATAAATTTTTGAAAAGTATAGATCTATTAATTGTACCCTCTATAAGAGAGCCATTTGGAAATATTATATTAGAGGCAGGTTTATGCAAGATACCAGTACTAGCCGCGCTTGTAGATGGCATTCCTGAAATAATTAAAAATAATTATTCGGGGCATTTAATTAAACCAACTAAAAAACTAAGTTTAAATTTAAATGTGGCGGGATCTCTCCCAATACCTGAAAAAGTTTATGATCCTATTTCTAAATCATTGGTCAAGCCAAAAGAATTAGATGCTAAAAAAATAATTAAGAAAATTAATTATTACTTAAACAATCCTTTAATTCTAAAGAAGCTAAGCGATAATTTACATCGAGATGTCAAAAAAAAATTTTCTATAAATATTTATAAAAAGAGAATGAACGTTATTTATAAAAAAGTTCTAGGCTTATGAAAATTGGTCTACTCACTTATAATTTGCCCCATCACAAAACCCAAAAAGTTTTAGAAGGCTTAATAAAAAAAGGGTATAAAAAAATAAAACTCATATTTGTTCCGTTTAAAAAGTATAAAAAGAGATCAAGACCCCTCATTACCCACAGACCAAAGCAATTTAAAGGAAAATCTCCCCAGTTTTATATAAAACGATACAATCTTGAATCAGGCAAAATTGGACAAAGAAATATTTTTAAAGGATTGGATTTCGTCTTAATTTGCGGGTCTAGTTTAATTAAAAAAAGATTATTAAGAAACACTCCAATTATTAATTGTCATTCAGGTTTAATTCCTCAAACAAGAGGCTTGGATAGTTTCAAATGGGCTATACTAAATTCTCATAGAGTTGGTAATACTCTTCACTACATCGATTCTAGAGTTGATAGGGGCAAAGTTGTATATCAAGAAGTTACAAAATTAAAAAAAAACGATAACATTTTTCAGTTTGCTCGCAGACATTATGATAATGAAATAAAATTACTTATAAATTTTAAAAAATATCTTAAGCATAAAAAAATTTTAAAATTAAAAATTAATCCACCAAGGTTAAGAATGCCCAAAAATCTTGAGAGAAAAGTTTTGTTAAAATTTAAAAGTATAAAATAATTCTTATATTTATTTTGAAAATTCTTCATTTAATTACTGGTTTAGATGCTGGAGGAGCCGAAGGGGTTCTTTATAGATTAATTTTATCTGATAAAAAAAATTTTCACGAGGTAGTTTCTTTAACAAAAAATGGTCATTATGAAAAAGAATTAATAGAAAAAAAAATAAAAGTTCAAACTTTAAGCTTAAAAAGGGGCACCTTTTCTTTATTCGCTCTAATCAAATTAATTAATATTTTTAGAAAAAATAAACCAGATATCATTCAAACGTGGATGTATCATGCGGACCTGATTGGTGGAATAGCAGGAAAAATATCTGGAAATGCAAATGTAATTTGGTCTATAAGGAACTCAAACCTTGGAAGGAAAACATCATGGAAAACAAAATTAATTTTAAAATTATGTATTTTATTTTCAAGAATATTGCCCAAGCTTATAATTAGTTGTTCAAAAAATTCTGCAGCACTTCATCAAAACTTAGGATATCCATCGAAAAAAATAACTGTAATTCCCAATGGATTTGATTTAGAAAAAATAAAACCATCAGAAACTGAAAGAGAAAAAGTTAGAAAAAGTTTCGGTATTAAAGATGAAGAGATTCTTATAGGGGTAATTGCAAGATGGGATCCACAAAAAGATTTTGAAAATTTGTTTTTGGCTATAAAAGAATTTAAAAATAAAAATTTTTTAAAATGGAAACTAATTTTAGCAGGACCAAATCTTATACCTGACAACAAAGAATTGATGAGTTTAATAGAAAAACATGGTATCAGGGACAAAATTCTTTTAGTTGGTTTTCAAAAAAATATTGTAAACTTGCAAAATGCAATTGATTTATTGGTTCTTTCAAGTGCATATGGCGAAGCTTTTCCAAACGTAATAGCAGAGTCTATGGCTTGCGAGATACCGTGTATTGCTACCGATGTAGGTGATTCAAAAGAAATTGTAAGTAATACGGGATGGATTGTGCCACCCAATAATCCACAGAAACTTTGTGAAGTTATTTCTAAAGCTTTTAATGAGATGAAGAATAAAAATCATTGGCTAGAGAGAAAAAAAAATTGCAGAAATGAAATTTTAAAAAAATATTCGTTATTAAATATGACAAAGAATTATCAAAAGGTTTGGAGTGATTATCTATGAAGATAATAAATATAATTAAATTTTCTTTTTCTTATAAAAAGCTAATTGTGATTTTAAAAAAAATTTTTTTAAGATTTTTTGATAAAAAAAATAGTATAACAGAATCAGATTTAAATATATGGTTAAAAAAAAATGAGGATTCAATACCAAATTTTTGCTCAACTTTAGATAAAAATTTATGGTCAGAAACAAGAAAAGAAATAGAATCAATTTTAAAAATTTCAACAGAAAATCTAAAAAATATTCCTTATGATTTAGGGGGAGCTGCCGCAATAGATCTTCTTTATTTTTTAACTAGGTATTCTAATCCCAGGGTGGCAGTAGAGACAGGTGTCGCTGCTGGATTTTCTTCATTTTCAATTCTCAAAGGATTAAAAGTTAATAATAATTCAGGCTGCCTATATTCAAGTGATTTCCCATATTTCAGGTTGCCTAATCCCATCAGATATATAGGCGCAGTTGTTCCAGTTGAATTTAAAAAAGAATGGAAATTATATTTGGAAGGTGATCAAAGAAATTTAAATAAAATTTTGAATTTAGTTAGATCTATTGATTTATTTCATTACGATTCCGACAAATCTTATAATGGCAGAAAATTCGCATTAGAGTTAATTATGACCAAAACACATAAAGACAGTTGGATTATTATGGATGACATAAGTGATAATTCATTTTTTTATGATTTTGTAAATTCTAACAGTTTTAACAAGAGATATAAAATTTTTAAAATAAATAATAAGTGGTTAGGGTTAATTTATCCAAAGTTAAAAAAAAATATTTAAAATCATCATGTGTGGAATAGCAGGTTTTGTCCAAGGAAAAAATAACAAGACAAACATCAATTGTCATGTTGTTGGAAGCAGGATGGCTGACGCAATAAAACATCGAGGGCCAGATGACAAGGGAATATGGATTGATGATGAGTCCAGAGTTGTTTTGTCTTATCAAAGATTAGCTGTAATTGATTTGTCAAAAAATGGCAATCAACCAATGATATCTCAAAATAATAGATGGGTTATTGTTTATAATGGAGAAATATATAATCACAATTATCTTAGAAAAAATCTTGAGGAAGCGGGGTGCAAAATTAAATGGAAAGGCACTTCTGATACCGAAACTTTATTAGCTTGTATAGAGCATTGGGGTCTAGAAAAAAGTCTGAACCAATTAGTGGGAATGTTTTCTTTTTCACTTTGGGATAAAAAAACAAAAAGACTGTTTTTAGCGAGAGACCGGTTTGGAGAAAAACCTTTGTATTATGGATATGTTAATAAATGTTTTGTATTTGCTTCAGAAATAAACTCTTTTAAAGTTTTTCCTGGATTTCAAAAAAGAATTAATCAAAACGCTTTACATGACTATCTTTCCTTGAATGTTGTGCCAAATGAACAATGCATTTATGAAAATGTTTTTAAACTTACGCCGGGTAGTTTTTTGTGCTTAGAGAATGATTCCCTAGAGAATCAGACAGTGCCTAAATCTAAACAATACTGGTCGATAAAAAACCTCTTTAACTCGTTGCAAAACAAAAAATTCTCTATTTCTGAAAATGAAGTGAATCAAGAAATTAAAAGAATGATAGAAGAATCTGTCAAACAACAACTTATATCTGATGTTCCAATCGGGGTATTTTTATCTGGCGGAATAGACTCTTCGCTTATAACAGCTATAGCAATGCAAAATTCTAACAAACCAATTAAAACTTTTTCTATAGGTTTTAAAGAAAAAGATTACGACGAGTCTAAAATTGCACACAAAATTGCCAATCATCTGAAGACCGATCACACAAACTACGAGCTATCTTTTTCTGAAGCGACTAAATATATAGAAAGTATGGGCTCAACTTTTGATGAGCCTTTTGGGGATTCTTCTCAAATACCAATGAAACTAATATGTGAGATGTCGAGAAAAGACATTACCGTTGCCTTAACAGGAGACGGAGGCGATGAAATATTTGGAGGATATAATCGTCACATTCTATCCTATAATTACTGGCCAAAATTAAAATATCTGCCACATTTTGTAAGAAAAATGATTTTTTCATCAGTATCTCCTTTTTATAATAGAGTTTCTAATTTATCACGTCCAAGTGAGAAGTTATTAAAAATTTCAAGAATAATTTATTCAAAAAATGAAGATGATTTTTATTCAAACTTAGTAACAAATAATTTTAATAGTAATAAAATTTTACACTTAGAAAATAATCAAAACAAATCTTTATATAATTTACCTAATTTGGAAAATAGTGCCCTAAATATTTCAGAGAAATTAATGATCGCTGATCTTATTAATTATCTTCCAGATGATATACTAGTTAAATCTGATAGGTGCAGCATGTCAGTAGGTTTAGAAGTCAGATCTCCTTTTTTAGATCATAGAATTTTGGAATTTTACTCCAAGGTTCCATTTAATTATAAAATAAGTAAGAAAAAAGGAAAACTTACTTTAAGAAAAATATTGAACGAATTTGTTCCATCGAGTTTAATTGAAAGACCTAAAATGGGATTTAGCATACCTTTAGATAATTGGCTTAAAGGATCATTAAAAAATTGGGCAGAAGATTTATTTGCGAAACATAATCTGTCAAAATTTGAATTTTTTGATTCTAAAGAAATTCAGAATGTTTGGCACGATCATATTAATAACAAAAGAAGGAATGAAAATTTAATCTGGAGTCTTTTGATGTTTATTCAGTGGCACCAAAATCAATAAATTATGAAAATCGTCTTATTTGCAAACACATTTCAGTATTTTAGTCTTAGAGTAAATTTTTTAAAAAAATTAAAAGATTCTGGTTTTGATGTGTATTTAATTGGCACCAAAGATAAATTTGAAAAATATTTTAGCGATATGCAATTCAAAACTATACCTTTGTCAATTGATAGAAAAAGTATAAATATTATAAAGGAATTATATTTATTGGTTAGGATATTCAGGATTTTAAAACATATAAAACCCAATATAATTCTTGGATTTACAATTAAGCCGGTGATTTATTGTGGAATTTTAAATTATATTCTTAAAATACCGGCAATTAATACAATGACAGGTCTAGGGCCTTATTTTTTTAAAAAAAATTTCTTTAATTTTTTTATGAAAAATTTATTTAAAATTTCTCAAAAAAAAATAAAGAAAGTTATTTTACAAAACAAGGATGATTATGATTTTTTTATGAAAAATGATTTAATTAAAGATTTCCAAGCGACTATTATTCCAGGTTTTGGAATTGATTCTAAAAATTTTTTTATCTCCAAATATCCAAAAAATGAAAAAATCACATTTATTTTAATTGGAAGAATGTTGTGGAACAAAGGAATAGGCGAATATGTGAACGCAGCAAAAATGATAAAAAAAGATAAATCTAACTTTCGTTTTCAGCTTCTAGGTAATATTGATAAAGAAAATGCTTATTGTATTGATAGAGAGCAAATTGACCGTTGGAACGAAGAACAGGTGGTTGAGTATCTAGGTTACACAGATGACGTTAGACCATTTATATCAAAAGCTGACTGCGTTGTATTGCCATCGTATCGGGAAGGGATGCCAAGAGTGCTTTTACAAGCTTGTGCTATGGGTAGGCCAATAATAACCACAAATGTTCCAGGTTGCAGAGATATTATAAAAGATAATCAAAATGGTTTTATATGTAATGCTGAGGATGTTAATAGTTTAAAAACCGCATTAAATAAATTTGGAGAATTAACTTTTGAACAAAAAGCAAAAATGGGTTTAGAAGCTAGATCAATGATTGAAAATAAATTTGATGAAAAAATTGTTTTTAAATCCTTTTTGTCTGAAATTCAATCTTTAACAAAGTTATTATGAGCAAAAAAAACAAAATTTCTATAATTGGACTAGGTTATGTAGGTTTACCTTTGGCAGTCGAATTTGGTAAAAAATTTGAAACATTGGGATTTGATATTAGTTCGAGAAGAATTTCTGAATTAATAAAAAAAATTGATACTAGCGGAGAACTTTCTGGATCTGATATTAGAAAAGCAAAAAAACTAAAATTTTCAAGCAGAGCAAATGATCTTAAAAACTCTAATGTTTATATAATCACTGTTCCTACCCCCATAGATAAAAATAAAAAACCTAACTTATCCGATTTGTTATCAGCTACTAAATTGGTTGCAAAATACTTGAACAGAAATGATATTGTGATTTACGAATCCACCGTGTTTCCTGGCGCCACAGAGGAAATTTGTGTACCATTATTAAAAAAAATATCCAAGCTTAACTATATATCTAGTGACAAAAACTCTAATTATTTGCCCGGATTTTATTGTGGCTACTCTCCTGAACGTATAAATCCAGGAGATAAGAAACACAACATAAAAAAAGTCATTAAAATTATATCTGGTTCCACACCCTATATAAGCAATAAGATAAAAAAACTTTATGGAAAAATAATAACAGCGGGAGTGTATAGCGCTCCAAATATCAAAACTGCGGAAGCAGCAAAAATAATTGAAAATACGCAAAGAGATTTAAACATTGCTTTAGCAAATGAGCTGTCCATTATATTTAATAAAATGAATTTAGATATTAAAGAAATACTAAGAGCAGCTAATACAAAATGGAATTATTCTTATTACGAACCAGGATTAGTAGGAGGACATTGCATTGGAGTAGATCCTTATTATTTAACTTATAAATCTAAAAAATTAGGCTACAAACCAAAAATAGTTTTAGCTGGAAGAAAGTTAAATGATAGCATGAGTCATCATGTAGGTAAAAATTTACTCAATGAAATCAAAAGAAAAAATAAAAATAAAAAAAATAATAAAATTTTAATTATGGGAGCCACGTTCAAAGAAAATTGTAGGGATTTTAGAAACAGCAAAGTAATTGATATATATAATTTTCTTAAGAGGAAAAAATTAACAGTTGATATATTTGATCCTTATATAAACTGTAGAGAATTTTTTAAAGAATATAAAGTTAAACCAATAAAAAAAATTAATGCTTCAAAAAAATACAAAGCTATAATAATAGCAGTCGCTCACAAAAAATTTTTAAAAATGGGAATATCAAAAATAAGATCTTATTGCGAAAAAAACGGTATAATTTATGACGTTAAAAATATTTTCAATAAAAAATATACCGATCTAAGATTATAAATTTTCATGTATCAAAAAAATATCAGATTCTCATCTGTGAATTTGAATTCACAGGTTAAAGATGGATTGCTTGTAAACCAAACTTCTAAAAGCTTCGAGACCACAGGTCAATGCTTGATTCAGACAATGATAATAAATGACAATCAAGGAGATAATCCTTTAGTATTGGTGGCTGCGGATATTATTTGGATTGATCAATATACATCACACAAAGTAAGAAGTTTAATTTCAAAAAAATACAACATTCCAAAAAGCAACGTATGTATTTGTGCAAGTCACACACATGGAACTTATAATATAGATAAAGATTTCTTGTTTAATAATTACTCAGAAGAATACAGAAATCATATAGAAAAAAGCATAATAAATTTGATAGATCAAACTTTTAATCTTTCGCCTATTAATGTTGATATATTTACTTCAGATATAGAAGTCGAAGGGATTTCAATTAATCGCAGGAAAACATTTTTTAATTTTAAAAAATTAAAAAAAACTACACAAACTATGCCCAACATAAAAGGTTTAAATGATAAAGATTTGAATCTTATTGTTTTTAAAAATTCTGACACAAAGAAAATTATTAATATTATAGCAAGATATTCTTGTCATCCTGTTTCTAATCCAGACAATTGTTTTGGGCCTGATTATCCTGGCGTGTTGAGAAATAAAATAATTAAAAAATTTAGCCACAATACAAATCTAATGTTTTTGCAAGGTTTTTGTGGAGATATTAGGCCAAATTTAATAAAAAAAATAGAAGGATTAAAAGATCGTTTAAGATATTTTTTGTACGGCAATCTTTTTAGACAATCAGAAAAAAATGATAGTGAAGACATTGGTATTAAACTTTCCAATTATGTACTGGATGCACTAGAAAATTTAAAAAAAATCAATGTAGATAAAAAAATTATAACCAAAGAAACAATAATAAAAGTTCCTTTGGAAAATGGAAAATTTGCTCCACGTGATCTTTTGATTACGCTGTGGAATATTAATGATCTAAAGATGATATTTTCAAGTTCAGAGATGTTTTCAGAATATTCTCTGAAATTTAAAAAAAAGTATTCGGCTATTTCGATTGGTTACACAAATGGTATGTGTGGTTATATTCCAACCAAAAAAGAAATTCCCAAGGGAGGATATGAAGTTCAAAAGTGTTCCAAAAAATTCAGGTTTAATTCAATTATACATCAAGATATTGAAAATACTATTCATAAAAAAGTTGAAGAGTTAATAGAAAATTAAATTTAATGCATTTAAAATTTATTACAAATATAAGAAAAAAAAATATTTTACAGGAAAAAATAGAAAAACTATTCAAAGCAAAAGAAGATATCGATTTTGATATTTGGATAAAATTTTTAAGAGATAATGCCGAATCAACTTTTGCAACAATAATAGATACTAAAAAAAGTATTTACAGTGCTGTAGATAAGGCAAGCAAAATTCCTATTTTCTTTTGTTTAAAAAGCTATCAAGTTTCAACAAATTTAAATGATTTATTGAAATCTGAAAATCATCAAGAAATTGAAGAATCCCAAGCCGTTCTAACTTTCTTTTCTGGATATACGCTTGGTAAGAAAACTATTTACAAAAATATACAAATTCTCCAGCCCGGCCAGTGTTTGATTGTAGATAAAGTAAATAAAAAATTCAAAATAGAAAATTACTTTGATGTTTCAAAAATTAAAAAATTAACACTTGATAATGATATACTTCATAACAATTTTAAAGATGTTTTATTTGACACATTTAAAAAAATAAAAGATTTACAGAGACCGATTTATGTTCCTCTTTCAGCCGGCAAAGATTCGAGGCTCATAGTTTCTATGTTGCGTGAATTAAATGTTAAAAATGTTAATATTTTTTCTTATGGAAAAAATAGAAATTTCGAAGTTCAAACTGCAAAAAATATTTCTGAAAAGCTAAATTTTAATTGGAAATATTTTCCACTTAACAAAAAAATACAGAAAAAAAGTATACTGAGTTCTGATTTTAAAGAATTTTCAAAAAAATATGAAAGTGCTTTCTCTATACCTTTCAGACAAGATTTTGCTGTTATACATCAAAATAGAAATTTTTTTCATCGCGATGGATTAATTATCAATGGTAACACAGGTGATTTTATTACGGGAGGACACATGCCGGTGTTACATGAAGATGAAAATGAATTAAATGAGAATAAATTGATTAATTATATTATCTCGAAACATTACACTCTTTGGAATTTTTTTTCTGATCAAGAATATAAAAAAATCTTTTTACTAGTTAAAAATGAAATTAAAGATATTAACTTATCTTCTGATTTAAATAGTTTTGATATTTATCAGATATTCGAATTTTATAATCGACAAGCAAAATTTGTTATTAATGGGCAAAGGATTTACGATTTTTTTGAATTAGAGTGGGATTTACCTTTTTGGAGTGATAGTTTTATAAAATTTTGGTTTGGTGTTCCCACCAAACATAAATCAAAACAAAATTTTTATATAGATTTTTTAAACAAAGAGAATTTCGGAGGCGTTTGGAAAGATTTTAAAGATTGTAAACAACAAAACTCATTCGATATTAGATTTTTACAATCAATTTTAAGGTTTTTTAATTTTTTATTGCATGGTGGCAATGAAGAAAAATGGCTTAGAACGAAAAGAAGATTGATAGAACCTTTAATAGATCATTATGGTCATTATTTTAATTATCCATACTTTAAAATTTGTTTTTCACAAAATTATCCCAGAAACGCTATAGCTTGGCATACACATGAGTATTTAAAAGAAAAAAAAAATATTAATTAGAAAAATTGTTAATGATTAAAATTTTAGAGAATAAAGAAAGTCCTGAAAAATTATCAAAGTTTTTAAAAAAACTTTTCCAAAATTATGATTCTAAAATTTGGAATTGGGAATATGGCGATGTAGCTGTTAAAAGGGGGATAAATATTGTTGCAATAGATGATCAGGATAATAATAAAATAATAGGTCATTATGGGGTATTTTTTTTACCATTTAGAATTGGTGAAAAAAGAATATGGGCAGGAAAAGGAGAAGCCTCTTTTTTAGATGCCGAGCATATAATTCAAAATATATCTAAAGAAAATAGAAAAAACTTATTTTCACAAATCGTTAAGAAGTCGCTATCTTGTCTTAATGCCAAAGAACCAACATTTTCTTTTGGTTTTCCCAATCAATTGGCTATAAAAGGTCAAGTGGATGCGGGATACAATTTAGAAAAGCTCGAATATCTTAATTATAAAAAAGTTATTCGAATGCCATCGATAACAAAAATGAATAAAATTTTTTTTAAGGATATCAGCAAATTTGTATTTGGCGGCTTAATTTATTTTTTAAACTCTATTTTGAATTTTAAAAAAATCAATAAATCTTACGAATATTTAACTAGAGAAAATTTAGAATTAGTAGAGTCTTTAAACGAAGCTTTTTGTAAAAAGTATCCCAATATTTTGACATTTGATCGAACAAAGAAGTACATTGATTGGAGGTATTTGAATAATGCAATTAATAAAAAGAATAATTTTTTAATTAAGTCAAACAATAATTGTGTAGGATTTGTTTCTTCAGAAGTAAAAATTTTAAAGAAAAAAAAAGTTTTTCAGGTTCTGGATATCGTTGCTCTCGATAGAAAATCAATCACTAATGCTTTGCTAGCAATCGAAACTTTAGCCAAAAAAGAGAATTGTGACGAGATTGAAATCTGGTCCAGAAAATCTAAGACCCAATGTTTTCATGGAGAGTTAAATAGAAAGCTAAAAAATTTTGGATATTTTTCTAATTTAAAAAGTATAGAAAAAAATGTCATCTTATATTTTAATTCTTCCATTGAAAAAAATTTAGTTACAGAAATTAAAAATTTTGAAAATTGGCACATTGTGCAAGCTCTTCAAAGAATATAAAAAGTAATTATGCAGTCAGTTCTTTTTGATACATTTGTTTTTTTTATTTTTTATTTCATATCCTTGCTTTCTTTAGTTGGCTATGGAAAAATTGGAGCTTTGATATTGGGGCACAGGCAAAATAATAGTTTTTACGAACTATTCTTTTTTGGTTTGCCTTTTTTGATGTTGTTAGGTTTTTTTGTTTATGTCTTTATAGGATATAATTTTTATATAAATATTTTTATAATTATTTTAGGTTTAGGAATTTGTTTAAAACATTTTGGATTCAGCAAATCTTTAGCTAAACAACTGAAAATTCCACTTTTACTTTTTTTAGGTTTATTAATTTCAAAAACTCATGAAGATTTTCATTTATATCATTATCAACATTTGAACGAGATAGTAGATGGAAGTTTGAAGTTTGGCATGGCTAATCTAGATGGCTTTGTGAGATATAGTTATTCTTCTCTATTTTCTTATATACAGGGATTTTTTTATTTACCCTACTTTGAGCTTAAGTTATTTCACGTACCTTTATATCTGGTTTATGTTTGTTTGTGTTGTTTTCTTTTTGAAATTTTTAAAAAACATTCAAATAAAAAAATTAAATTTATATCAATATCTATTTTTATATTTCTCATTGTAAAATTTGCTAGATTAAGTGAGTTTGGCTATGACTATATAGCTCAATTTGTTTTAATATTTATTATATTTCAATTTTTTGTTGCAAATCATAAAAATATACATTCTTTACTTGCTATTATTTCACTTTTCATCTTTGCTGTGGCTGTAAAAATAACAGCAATATTTTTTTTACCAGTAATTATTTACCTGCTAATTAAAAACAAATTTCATAAAGTAATTTTTTCGAAAAATAAAAATATTTTAAAATCCGGAATTTTCATTTTTTTGATTTTATCTTCAATTTTCGGAAATAGTTTTATTAAAACAGGGTGTATTTTTTATCCAATAAAAGAAACTTGTTTTGGCAAGCAAGAAGTTTCCTGGTTAGTCGACTACAATAAAATTGAAGAACATAAAGAAATTGCTCAAAAATGGGCCAAGGGATTTTTTCACACAGGCACAGGAGCTTTCCAAAAAGAAAATCCTGAAGAAATTTCAGAGCATATTTACGCTTGGGTTCCTTTCTGGTTAAAAAATCATTTTAAAAATAAAATTTTAGATTTTTTAATTGTTTTTTTATTAATCTTCGGATTAATTTTTTGGAATTCAAAACATAAATATTTTTATAAAACTAATGAAAAAAAATATGGATTCGAGTTAGTGCTAGCTTCACTTGCGGGCTTGTTTTTTTGGTTTTCTATTTTACCACAATTTCGATTTGGTTTTTCATTAATTATACTTTTATTTGCTGGTTTAATTTATTTGTTCATAGGACAACTTCAAAAATTTGATGTTAAGAAAATAAATTTAATTATCATTATTGCTATAATGTTTTTTAATTTAAAGAATGTTACAAGAATTTATGATTCAATTAATAACAGACAAGATATCCATCGATATACAAATTTTCCATGGTTTCCAACACCTAAACGAGAATATTCTTCAACAGTAAAGTTTGAAAATTCAAATGATCTATTCTACAAATCATCAACAGATAGAATCGCAACCTGTTTTAATTTACCTACTCCTTGTGCTCACAGAGGAAATGCAATAAAAATAAAAAAGGGGAAATTTATTAGAACTTATATGATTATTTCTAGGATAGAATAAAAATGAAAAAAACACTTTCAATAATTATTCCAAGCTATAATGAAGAAAAAACAATTATTAAAATATTAAAAAAAATTGATTCAAATAAAATTGAGTCAATTAATTTTGAAATTATAGTAATTGATGATGGTTCTTCCGATGAGTCCAAAAAAGTTTTAGAATCAAATAAAGATTTATACAATAAACTTTTAATTAATGAGAGAAACTTAGGGAAAGGTTTTTCCGTCAAAAAAGGAATTGAAAATGCGAGCGGCGAGTATATTCTGATCCAAGATGCTGATTTAGAATATGATCCGGGAGATTACGTTAAATTTGTTAATGTTATCTCCAAGTTTGATCCCGATGGAATTATAGGAACGCGAGTTATTTTTAACCAATATACAAGGGCACATAATTTTTTTAACAAAATTGGGAACAAAATACTTACTCTGATTTTTAATATAATTTATAATAAAACTTTCACTGATATTTGTTGTTGTTATTTTGTTTTTAAAAGGGATTTGATTGACCCACAAAAACTAAAATCTAACGGTTTCGAAGGGCATATTGAAATTATATCTGAAGTTATAAACAAAGGAAAAAATTTTTATGAAGTTCCAATTAATTATAATGGCAGAACTATCAATGAAGGAAAAAAAATAAGATATTATCACTTCATTCCGATGTTAATCAAAATTTTTTCATCTCGTATAAAATAAAACCTGTAAATGCAGATTCGTTTATTCAAAAATTCTTTAGGCGTAAATGAACTACTGTTTCTATTTTGTTTTGTTTCCATCTGCATTAGATTTTTATTTATTGGATATGGATTTCCCGAGGAAAGTTTTCTTAAACATTCTGATCAAAGTACATATTTACAACTTTCAAAAATTTTGAGTGAAAATTTAGCATATAATGAAAATTTTGGATTTGGCAGACTTCCCATTTACCCTTTATTTGTTTCGCTAGTATTAAAAATTAGTGAAAAATTGTATTTTTTAATTTTCGTTCAACATCTGCTTGGAATATCGGCCATTTTGATAATATTTAGAATAGGAAAATTATTTTCACTTGAGATTGGGCTTTTGTCAGCATTATTTGCCTCGATAAATTTAAATTTAATAAACTGTAGCAACTTTGTTTTAACAGAATCAATATTTGTACTTATTTTTTTATTATTTATTTTTTTCTATATGAAATTTTTAAAAAACACACAATCAAACTATCTTATCGCCTCTTCCGTTTTTCTTGGTCTTTGTTCTTTGATTCGACCTGTAGTTATCTATCTACCAGTCATCATAATTATATTTACTCTTTTTTTAAAAATTAATTTTTTTAGAAAAATAAGATTATCCTTATTATTCCTAATTTTTTATTTAATTACAGTATCGCCGTGGTTATCAAGAAATTACTATTATCATGGTTTTTTTTCTTTTAGTTCACAAGAGACACCAACAATAATAGGTTGGTATTTGCCGCACATAGATCAGTTTGAAAAAAAAATTGACCTACAAACAGCCAGAGAGTTAAGAAATAATCACTGGAAAGAAAAATTTCAAAAATTACCCAATGAAATAAAAGAAAATCCTTTTAGATTAGAACAAAACGTCAAATATTATGCCTACAAGGAAATATTAGAATTTAATAAAATTTCTGTTCTTCAGGCTTGGTTTTGGGGTTCTTTAAAAAATATTTTTTCACCATTTAGTGCAGATTTTGCTTATTTTTACAAAATTCCACACTCTTCTTTTTATGAAACAAGTGGAGAAAATGTTTTAAAACAAACAAGTAATTTTTTATTTAAAAATTCTAATGTTTTTTATAGTTTTTTTATAATTTTAACTCT
>MDTG01191059.1_pt1 | contig 31895 bp, 34 predicted proteins | sample 811421 | NCBI WGS metagenome assembly MDTG01 (sample SAMN05326645, study PRJNA326480) | marine metagenome | isolation source: seawater | place: Pacific Ocean: South East | collected 2011
TACAAAAAACATATAGCTTGGATATGTGCATATCTTATCTAAATATTGGTTCGACTCAGAAATTTTATGAGCAGCGTTTTTAAGATTTCCAGCTCTATTGCTTAAAGTCAAACCAAAATCAAGTTCTTCTGGCATATAACGATTTCGAATTACGTATTGACTTTTTTTTAAATTGAGACTCTCACACATCTCATGATATTCCATTTCCTCTTTTTTTCCATCATAAACACTTATGAGTATTGTTGTTAATCCTGCATCAAATAAATTTTTTAATCTTGTTTTGTTTAAAACATCGCCGTTAGTGACAATTTCTATTTTAGAATTTGGTAAAAATTTTCTAGCTATCTCTATATCTCTTGTTATATCCTTTTTTAGTAATGGCTCATTAAAACCACAATATGCAAAAATACCACTAAATTTATAATCTGCTAAATCTTTCACTAATTTATCGTGCAACTTGTTAGAAAAAAATTCGTTAGCATGATTATAATTTGGATCACTTCTAGGGCAAAATGAACATTCTCTGTTACAAACTCCGGAATTACTTACTTCTATGATTGAGGGTAGAGGAATACCTTCGTCTAAAATTTTAAAAGCATCATCGTAAATTTTATTTTTTCTGTCAATATTCGGATCGTAAAATTTTTTTTCTTCAATACTCATTATTATTTTCCCGCTGTCCACCCTCCATCTGATATTATAGATGTCCCTGTGATTGATGAAGCATTATTTGTAGTTAAAAAATACACTATTGAGGCTATTTCATCTACTGTAGAAAATTTTTTTAAAGGAATTTTGTGTTTAATTAATTTAAGTCTTTTTGTATTCTCATTTTTTTCTCTAAAATTGACTATTGTTTTAGTTGGTGAAACAGTATTTACCCTTATTCCGTAGCGCCCTAAATCTAAAGCTAAAGACTTTGTTAAACCTTCTAAAGCAAACTTCGTCATACTGTACAAAGTTCTGTTTTGAGCCCCTATATGTCCTAATTGCGAGCTTAAACTAATTATGTTTCCCTTGATTTTTTTCTTTATCATTTTTTTTGCGAATATTTGACTGATTCTAAACATAGAGATTAAATTAATTTCCAACATTTCTCTAACATCCTTTTGACTGACGGAGGTAAAATACTTAGTATTTTCACCAGATGCGTTATTAATTAAGTTATCGATTTTTTGAACTTTGTTAAGTTTTTCTACAAAATTTTTATTTCGCAAATCACCAACCAAAACTTTTACATTGATGTTGTATTCTTTTTCTAGATTTAACAAATTTTTAATTTGACTATTTTTTCTAACTAAAAGTATTAAATCATTGTCATTTTCTGCAAATTTCTTAGCTATACCATATCCTATTCCTCTTCCTGCGCCGGTGATTAAAGTTATTTTTTTCATTTAATTTTATAAATTTTTTTCCATGCATCAGCGTGTTTGTAACCTAAAACTGTTCCTTCTGCGTTACACTCTGAACACGGACTGTTACATCTTTTGCCTGATAATAAATTTTTTCTATATTTTGTAACATATTTGTCTGTCCAAATTTCGAAAAAGTTTTCTTGCATAATATTACCCATAGTAGTCCTTCTTTGCCAATCTTGAGAACAAAGAAATACATCCCCATTCCAATCAATTAGCGCTGAATAAGAAGGATAATAGCAGTAAGAATAAGTATTCACTTTTTCTTGTTTTCCTACATTTATAGTGCCTGCTCGATTGGTTAATTTTAATCCAAAATCATCATCTTCATTCGTCCATCTGTCTCTAAGAATTACAAAATCTTCGGGCACTTGAGCAGCATTCGACATTTTAATGAATTTTTCTTTCTGCTCAGGGCCATCATATAAACTTACAAGTAATTTATTAACATTAGAATTATATAATTTTTTTATTTTATCTTTTGTTAGCACGTCTCCATTAGTAACTATTTCTACAAAAGCTGATTGAGCTAATTTTCTACAAATCTGATAAATCTCTTTATGGAGTAAAGGTTCTCCATAACCGCATAAAGTTACTGAACCTTTGTAATTAATTTCTTTTAGTTCTCTGGCTAGTTTTGAAATTAAATTCATACTCATTTTTTGATGTGTATCAGGAGCTACTAAAGGATCAGCTTTAGGGCAAAAAATACATTTGCGATTACAGGTATCAATTAAACTTAACTCAATCCAGCTTGGTATTGGTACGCCCTTGTGAAAGACCAATGTATCGTCAACAATTACAGTTCTTCTTTTTATATTAATTTCAATTTGTTTATTGACTTTTTTTGTTCTTTTGAATGATTGAATATTTTTCATGTCTTTAAAATTTTGCTTAAGTTTTGTGTTAAAATTTTCATATATTTAAGAGGGCCTAATGTAAACCTTAAATAATTTTGGCATGCTTTTATATTGGGTGGAAATCTAACTAATATTTTATTTTTATGTAGATATTTGAATACTTTTAATTGCATTTTTTTTGTATGGAAGTTTACTAGTATAAAGTTCGCAAATGTTTTGTAGTATTGCAAATTTAAAAATTTTAACTCTTTAAGTAAATATTTTTTACCTTTTTCAGTTTCTTTCACATATCTTTGTAAAATTTTATCGTCTTTTAATGTTTCTTCTGCAAGTAAAACTGCTAAAGAATTTATTTCATACATTGGTCTAAATTTATACAATTTTTCAATATTTTCTTTTTTCGAAACAATGTATCCACACCTAATACCAGCAAGTCCATAGGCTTTTGAAAATGTCCTAAGAATTATTAGATTATTAAATTTTTTAGTAAAGGGTAAAAAACTTTTATTATAAAAACCAAAATATGCCTCATCAATGATTACAAAACATTTATTTTTTTTTGCTTTCTTTAAAACTTTTATTATATCTTTATTATTCAAAACGGTTCCAGTTGGGCTGTTTGGATTAGCAAACATAATCATACTTATATTTTTATTGATGGAGTCTAATAATTTATTAAAATTTAATTGAAGTTTTTTATCAAAATTAATCTTTATTTGTCTTGTTTGAAAAAGTTTTGCGTACACATTAACCATTCCAAAAGTAGGCTCTAGCGTAATAATTTTTGATTTAGGTTTAGTAAATACTTCAAAGCAATGCTTCATAGCTGTGTCAGAACCTGAAGTAAGAAAAATATTTTCTTTTTTACATCTAAGTTTTTTACCTAGTAAATTGTATAAAGAGTCTACCTCAGGATAAGCTGTAAAATAATTAGAGTTTATTTTGTTTTTGATAAGCCTTATAAAACTCTTATCAAATGGAGATACTCTTTCATTGGCATCTAGTCTAATCTTATTGTGCCTGTCTATTTTACCATCTCTTAATCTGTGGATTTTATCTAAGTATTTGAATTGTGAGAATTTTTTATTCATTAATTATAATCATTATATTTAACAAAAATACTATATCGTTCAATGATTGAACAGTAAAGTAATAAATGGAAATTATTGAAATTTTTAAAATATTTTATGGTGGACCGTGTAGGTAACGCTCCTACTACCCCTCCCATGTCAAGGGAGTACTCTACTTTTGAGCTAACGGTCCTTTGAATAAAGCAAGACTATATTGCATATAGATATCGTTATTACTATATTACTTTTGTCTAATTTTTATTATTTCTTTGGCTCTAAAATGACAAAGTATTTCTAAAATTTTACCCATTCTTAAATTAATTGCTATTGGTATCCATCGATTTTCATTTTTTGAACAAATGTAATTTTTCGCAGCGTTTGTTATGTCTTTATCTTTTATAATATCTTCTATTAATTTTTTTCTTATCATCTTACCTTTAGTTTTGCTTTTTTTGAGAATGATAGATCTACTATAAGAAATTAATAAACCAATCACATAATAGATTAGTGCATGGTTTGCTAATTTTTCACATTCTTGAATAGTCAAGCCTCTTTTTTTAAAACATCTATAGACACTTTTTTTTGTAATTATAAAATTTGAAATTTTGAATCCTTCTTCAATACCGGCTGAGATACCTGTGCTTACATTTTCATAAATATGATAACAATAAAGTTGTTTACGAATATATTTTGCTTTTTTACAAAAAGATAAGAAATCATAAGAAAATACCTCATCCTCTAAATATCTCCAATCTTTTTGAAAAAATAAATTATTACTTTTAATTATTGATTTTTTAAACAATTTTCCTGTAACTCCTACTAGGCCATCATTGTACAAAGGGTTGTAAAGTCTTTTTTTTAATTGCTCTGTAATCTCATTTTCATCAAAAGTTTTATCGTTTTGGTATAAAAAATTATTTTCTCGATAATTTTTAGATCCAAGAATATTTTTTTTGTCACTGATAACTATATCGAAATTGAATTTTTTTGCCTCTATAAACATTAAACTCAAGCAGTCTTTGGTAATAGTGTCATCAACATCCATAAAATAAACAAACTCACCCTTCGCAATTTTTAAACCTTCATTTCTTGCTGATGCAGGTCCACTATTTTTATGAATTCTTAATATTTTTATTAAGTCAGATTTTTTTTTAAGGATTATTTCTAAACTATTATCAGTAGATGCATCATCTACAAAAATAACTTCGTATGATTTTTTAAAATCTTGATCTAGCAAATTATCAATACATCTTTGTAAATAATTTTTGGCATTATAGACGGGAACTATAACGCTTAGGCACAATGGTTCAGTCATATTAAATTTAAAAAAAATTAGATTATTTGTATTCTTTGTAGGCTATAGGTGTGCTTACCTGTTCGCCAGCAGGGATCATACCTCTTCCGTCGTAACCCAATTTACTAGATGGATCATAAGGTCTACCGTCACAAAAATCGCAAGCTGGAAAAAATTTAGCTACTTTCACTAATCTTTTTATTCTTTGTTTGATATCTTCAGTTTTTGATAGTAAATTTACATAGTTTGCTGGATTGTCTGGAATTGCATTTAAGTTTGCTGCATTAGCTATAAATGGGCATCGATAAAGCTTTCCATGTAGTAAAGTGTAAATATATTTAACACAACATTGTTTAAACACCTCTTTAAGCTCCGATGTAGATCTTTTATGATGTTTAATGCTACTGCAATCAATCCAATCTTGAGCAGGCTGTCTGTCAAAAGATAAATTATATTTTTTTAAACTTTCTGTCATTTTATCAATATTTTTAGATAATTTACCGTAGTCAGTGATTGTAAAATTTACATTTTTTCCTTGTAGGCTTTCTAGATCCTCTTCTCTTGGTGGAATAGTTCCATTGGTATAAATAAATATTTTAGCTTCTGAATTTTTTTCGCTAATAGACCTTACAACATTCGCCCAATCTTTGTTCATGAGTGGTTCTCCACCTATAACTCTAAATTCAGAGATATGGTCTACATTTTTATCCAAAATATCTAATGAATTTACAATTTGTTCTAAAGAAGTATTTTTTGGATCAATATAATACTGCATTAAATTTGAACAATTACTACACTTAAGAGAACATTTTGTTGTTATCATCACATCCAAACTTCTCATATACGTTTTGCTGTCATCAAAATAAAACTCATGACTTTTTTTACATACAGTTAATCTAGAACTCATATAGTCTGATGAAATTCTGTGCTTAAATTTATTTACATCATATTTCTTTAATAATTCTAAAGGAGAATAAAACTCATTATATCCTAAGTCAGCAAGCTGATCAGCACACTCTTCAATGTGCTGAGATGCAATTATAAATCTTGCCTCTGAATATTTTTTTGGTAAATTTGGAGTATGAATTACTTTTAATCCTGCAAAAGATTTTTCTGATTTCCTTTTTTCGCTATCACAAATACTTGAAATGACAATTCCTTTTTCAGCACAAGCATTTTTAATTGCCTCAGCTTCATGTACAGCTGCAACAATAATTATAGGGGGACCTTTTTTTTTTAGAGGGTCAATGCAATCATATTTTACTTTTAAACTATCGATCATTTCCAATTGATATGAAAATATCTAAAGAAAGTCAACCAACGAAAAAAGTTAATAAAGTTATGAAAATACATGTTTTAAAATAATTTTAATCCATAGTTTAAAAAAGTTCATCTTAATATAAAAAATTGAATAATTAAATTTCAAAAATTTTTTTTCATTTTCAGATATCCAAGATTTACACTCACTATAAAAAATATCTATTTTTTTCGAAAAATTATCATTATGGACGCGGTAGTATGCTAAAGGATCTTGTATAGAATAAAAATTTTCTTTTAAACTTAAATTAATAAAAAAATCGAAATCTCCCATTATTTTATATTTTTCTTTAAATCCTTTTTTTTTAAAAAACTTTTTATTAATCATTACTGTAAGAATTCCAACATTATATCTATCTAACAAAGTTTGAGTTATTTTTCCTTCTTTCATCTTTTTTGCAAAAACAATTTTTTTTTTTTTTAGTTTTTTGATCGTAGACATAAAAATTAGTATAAATGAAGTTTACCTCTTTATTGCTGTTTATTAATTCCACTTGTCGGCTTAACTTATTTTTACTCCACCAATCATCTGTATCTAAAAAACAAATGAATTTACCCTTGGCTTTCTTAATGGCTTGATTTCGCGCCTTATATAAATTTGAAAATATATTTGAATGAAAATATTTTAAACGATTATCTTTAAAGCTTAATAAGATTTTTTTACTATTATCAGTTGATTGGTTATCCCAAAAAATTAATTCCCAATTTTTATATTTTTGACTTAATAAACTCTTTACACTTTTTTTTAAGTATTTCTCACCATTATAACAATTCATTATAACACTTACTAAAAAAGACTTATCTTTTTTCATAGTATGATATCGTATTTTTTAAACCTTTTTTTAAACTTACTTTGGGTTTCCAATTAAATTCTTTTTTAATTCTGCTAATGTCAGGATAGAGTGTTTTAAGTTCGTCAGTTCTCATTTTTATTCTTCCAAATAGAGGTTTGCCTTTATGTATAATTTTATGAATAAGATTTATTACTGTCTTTACTTTTATTGATTTTCCGTTTCCAACATTATAAATTCTATGTTTGAAGTTTTTTTTTTTTATTATTTTGATAATTAGATCTGAAAAATCATCCACATATAAAAAATCTCTTAATTGATTTCCACTTGTACAAGGAAAATTTAAGTTGTTTAAACAAGCCATTATTGTCATAGGAATTAAACGATTATTTTTTTGATGAGGGCCGAAAATTTGATAAGGTCTTAAAATTACAAAATTTTTAAGATGTTTTTTTACAAATAATGAGGCTTTATACTTTGCTTTTCCGTAATACGAGATAGGATTACAAAATAATCTCTCTTTCTGAGGAGATAATTTTTTTCCATATTCTAAACTACTCCCAATTTGAATAAATAGTTCTAAACTTTTTTGGTCTACAAGTTTTAATAAATTTTTTAATCCCTCAAAATGTACTTTTTTAGTTTCGATATTTTTTTTATGGTCAATATTGCCTGATAAATTTATAATTATATTGAAGTTTCTATTAATAATTTTTTTTAAGTTTGAGAATTTACTAATATCACAATAAAAGTACTTTACATTATAAATTTTCTTATTAAAGTTTTTCTTTCTACTGCTTAGAGAATAAATTTGATAATTTTTTTTTTTTACTAATTTTTGAATTAAATTAAATCCTAAGAAACCTGATCCACCCAGTACAAGAATCTTTTTTTTTGTTTTCATTTAAAAATTTTCTTTCTTACCAATTCTTCTAGTTTTTCTTTATCACGAATAGTATCCATGCATTGCCAATAACTTTTATGTTTATAAGCGCCAAGTTTGTTTAGTTGACAAATTTTTTCCAAAGGAGATCTTTCTAGAACAGAAAAATCATTTTTTAGAAATTTAAAAATTTCAGGCTCCATAACAAAGAAACCTCCATTAATCCAACCTTCATCTAAACTTGATTTTTCTTTAAAATACTTCACTTTTGCACCAAGTATTTTAATTCCACCAAACCTTGCTGGTGGCCTAACTGCAGTTAATGTAACAAAATTTTTATTTTTAATATGAAAATTTAAAAGTTTCTTTATGTTTACATCACAAAGTCCGTCACCATAAGTTAATAAAAATCTTTTATTATCAAGAATTTTTTTTAGTCTTTTTATTCTTCCTCCTGTTAATGTTTTTTTACCTGTGTTAATTACGTCTATTTTAAGTCTTGTGAGATTCTTTTTAAAATAATTTTCAATAATTTTACTTTTGTACCCTGCGGCAATTACAAATTCTTTATATCCAAATTTTTCATAAAATTTTATTATTCTTACAATTATTGGAACATTAAAAATCTTAACCATGGGCTTTGGCATTATCTTGGTATACTCTGATAATCTTGACCCTAAACCTCCTGCTAATATAACAACTTTCATCTTTTTTTTAATAAATTTTCAAAGTATTTAATCTGTAAAATAGATTTTCTTTTTATAAATTTTTTATTAAGTGAATAATCTTTATACCAATCAATTGTTAACTTTATTGTATTTTTAATATTCAAAACTGGTTGCCAGTTAATAATTTTTTTAGCTTTTTGATTATTTAAGTTTAATAAATAGTTTTCCTTAAATTTACTTTTATTTACAATCTTCCATTTTATTGAAGGCCATATGTTTTTTGAATTCTGTAAAATATCCAAAACTCTATAATTCAATTTTATACTTGGACCAAAGTTGAAAGCCTCGCCGTGTATCCTTTTATTTTTTTTTAAATTAATAGCTAATAATAAATATCCATAGATAACATCTAAAACATGTTGCCATGGACGAGTTGAGTTTGGGTTTCTAATCTTAACTATTTTTTTCTGAAGCCATGACTTCATACAATCTGGAATAAGTCTATTTTCACTCCAATCTCCTCCTCCAATTACATTTCCTGCTCTAGCTACGGCAACAAAATTTTTATTTTTTTTATTTTTAAAAAAAGACTTTATATAGGAATTTATAGCGATATCAGCTGCTGATTTGGATGCTCCATAAGGATCATCTCCTCCTAACTTGTCTTCTTCTTTATACCCTTTGTTTGTTTCAATATTCTTATAAGATTTATCACTTGTAATAATTATTGAAATAGTTTCTTTTTTATTATCCTTTAGAATATCAAGCAGATTAACTGTACCTAAAAAATTTGTTCTAAAAGTCTCTAAAGGACTATCGTAAGATTTTTTTACTATAGCTTGAGCAGCTAAGTGAAAAATAAAATCTGGCTTAAATTTATTTATTTCTCTTTTTAATGCACTATAATTTGTAACATCTATTCTTTTTGATTTAATTTTTTTTAAATTTAACAACTTAAAGTGAGATGGTTTACTTGGCTCTCCTATTGATAGTCCCAGTATATTAGCACCCAATTCTTTTAACCAGAGTGTTAACCAAGATCCTTTAAATCCAGTATGACCGGTTATAATAATTCTTTTATTTTTAAAATATTTACTTAAAATTTTTTTATTCATAAATAATATTTAAGGGCTTTCTCAAAATCACTTTTTGTATCAATGTCTACTGATCTTTTTTCTGGCATCTTGTATATCAAAGTATTTTTATATTTAAATTTTTTGTTTTTTATGAAATGTTTCACTTTTTGAATATATATTGCTCCATTAATTTTTTTATTTTTTGAATTAACAGAAATTAGGCTACTTGCACCTTCAAGAATTATTCTTTTTATTGCTTTATCTATATCTTTTACAAGTCTTAATGGTGACGTTGGTTGTAATAAAATAAAGAAATCAAATTTTTCTTTAATTTTAGCAAAGATGTCTAATATTAATTCTGATGAGGTTGTTTTGTCTTTTGAAAGACTTTTATTTCTTAAACGATTTATATTAAATCCATTTCTTAAGGCTATATTGTTAATTTTTTTACTATCAGTTGATAAATAAATTTCGTCAATATATTTTGAATGTCTTGCAGATATCATTGACCATAAAAATAAAGGCTTGCCATTAAATATTTTTAAATTTTTAAATTTTAATCTTTTACTTCCTAATCTTGCAGGAACAATAGCTATAACTTTTTTTCCTGAAATCATATTTATTTAATAAATTTTTTTAAGCTATTCCAATTACCTAGATCACTCCATTCATCCTCATTGATTGGAAAGATGCTAATTTTTTTCTTTTTTCTTAAAAGAAGGTCAATTAGTTGGTTCATATCCAGAAAGGTATTTTTTTTTATATATTTTGTGATTGAAGGTTCCATTACATAAAGTCCGGTATTTGCTAAAAAATCAACACTTGGTTTTTCTCTAATAGCAGCTAAATTTCCAGCATTGTTAACTTTACAGACACCATAAGGAATTGTGTTATTTTTTTTGGATACTACCATTGTTATTGAAGATTTATTCTTTTTGTGAAACTCGTAAAGAGATTTGTAATTACATGAAATGAAGGCATCACAATTAATCACAAAAAAAGTAGATTTAATTTTTTTTTTAATCAATGATAAGGATCCTGCGGTGCCAAGAGGTTTTTTCTCAGAGATTAATTTTATTTTAGTCTTTTTACTCGCTAATGAAAAAAAGGCTTTAACTAACTCTTTTTTATAGTTTATCGTAATAAAAAATAGTTTTGAACCGAAATAAGTAAATCTATCCATTACATGCTCTATCATTGATTTATCGTCTATAGGCATAAGAGGTTTTGGTATAGTTGAAGTATGAGGCATTAGTCTTGTGCCTCTTCCACCGGCCATTATAACAACGGGGATTGATTTAAGGACTAATTGAATATTTTCTTTTGTTTCTTTAAAAATTTCAGATTTTGATTTTATATCAATTACTTTTTTATTTTTATCAACGACTGGTATTAAATCTAAATCTTTTAATTCAAAGTTTTTTTTAATTAAACCTAATTTTCCAGGAAATAATTTGCTTTTAATAAAAAATGGCTTTTTGAAATAATGTTTTTTAAGAGCAGATGAAAATTGTGCGCCTTTTATTATAGCTCTTCTTATATCTCCATCATTGATAGTGCCCAATAGCCTATTAGTTCCATCCACAACTATCAAACATTTGTAAAATGTTTCTTCAATTTTTTTTAAAGCTTCTTTTAGCGTTTGATTAGGGAAAATTAGATTTTTACTTAAATTTTTCATATTGATATGAGTTTTGAGTTTTCAATTTTAAATTTGTTTTTGATTTCGCCTAAAAGTGATTTGTTGTGTGTAATAAATATTAAAGCTTTATCTTTAAATTTCTTAAGAACATTTAAGATAATTTTTTGTTCTGTTGCCTCGTCTAGGGCGTTAGTTGCCTCATCTAAAATCAAAACCTCTGGATTTCTATAAATTGCTCTGGCAATTCCAATTCTTTGAATTTGACCTCCTGATAATTTGGATCCTAGCTCTCCAACGCTAGTATTCAATCCAAGTGGTAATTTGTCTAAAAAAGAATCGATTTCAGCTAATTTAGTGGCTTCTTTTAATAAATTACTATCTATATCTCTCTCTTCCAAGCCAAAGGCGATATTAGATAATATGCTTCCGTCAATTAAAGTTACCTTCTGAGGAATATATCCAATGTATTTACTCCATTCTTTAAAATTAAAATTTACATCTTTATTATCAACCTTAACTGATCCTTCTGTGGGCTTAAGCAGGCCGAGAAAAAGTTCAACGAAAGTACTTTTTCCAGAACCAGTTTCTCCATATAGCAATAATTTATCATTTTTTTTTATTTTAAGATTTATATTTCTAAAAATATAATTATTTCTAGCCTCATACTGAAATGAAACATTATTAAATACTACTTCTTCTTTAAAGCTTATGAGTTGGTTTTTTTCTGTATTTTCTGATCCACTCTCTTTTAATTCATTATTAATAACTGATAAAGATTTTTCAGCAAAACCTAGATACTGATAACAGCCTAAAATTCTATTGGCCGAAGGTATTAGTCTAAATGCAGATGCTCCAGCTAAAGCTAAAAACGTAATCATAATATTTTGGTCTTTAAAAGATACAGTCATAAAAATTATAAGCATCATCAATAATAGTACTCCAACAAACTCATAAAAAATTTTTGGCAACCCTTGAATTACATGAAATTTTTTATTAACTTTATATATCTCGTGATTGCTCTTATTGAATATATTTTCAAAAAATAAATTTTTATTAAATACATTTATCTCTTTAACTGAGTCAAAACTATTATTTAAAGTCAAAAAAAGGTCATCAGTATTTTTTTTTCTAGAAAGAGACATGTTTTGAATTTTTTTTTTTGAATAAACATGAAAAAAAAATAAGCCTAAAATTATTACAATAAAATTAAAAAGCATTGTTATTGGTTCTACATAAAATAAAAGCACAAAAATTCCTAAAGCAACTGCAAGCTCTGCCAAAAGAAGCAGAGAACTTTTCAATGCGGTAACAACTATCGATACATCAATAGTAATATTGCTCATAAGCTTAGAGGAATGTGAGATAAAATGATTATAGTAATGATGTGATATATATTTTTTGAAAAGTTTTGATTTTAAGTTTTTCTCAATTTTAGCTAAAAAATCTCCCTCAACGTTTAAAAAAAAAAGAAGATAGGCGTTCTTTAAAAAATAAGAACTTATTAATACTAATGAAGAAAAAATTATTAAATCCTGACTGCTATATTTTCCTAAATAATTGACTAATGGTTCCAGAAAAGGGAAAATGGATGTAATATCTTGATTTAAAATTGACATCATAACCGGAACAATCAATCCAATGCTAAAAACTTCGAGAAGCATCGCGATTATAATTAGCGAAAAAAAAAAAAGTAAATTTTTCTTCTGAATATTATTAAAAATATATTGATATTTTGAAACTGTAAAAAGAGTCATTTTACTTTCCTTTTAACTCTTTTTTTAATTCATCATACTCTTTCATTTTTTGTTTCATAAAGCGTAATGTAATTTTAGTTTTTTCAGCTATTCCTTTTGGTGTTAAAACATATAAGTAATTTAGCTTTCTTTTGTTATTTTTAAAATTTTGTATTTTCACCAGTCCTTTTTTTTTTAATTCTTTCATGCAATAATTTAATTTACCAAGACTAAAGCTTAATTCTTTGGCTAACTCACGTTGAGATGTTTGGGGCTTATTGCCAATTTTTCTTAAAATTTTATGCTCGTCAGAGTTAATGTTATTATTCATGCAAATTATTCTTATGTGTTCAATTAATGAACATTAAATAACAAATTTCTTAAAAATTCAATATTTCTTTTTAAAAAAACTAATTTTATGCTTAAAATCATTAATAATTGTCATTGATAGTGCTTTATCTCATCAATAATTAAGGACGATTTGAATTTTTCATCTTCATCCTCATTGATTGTTCTATTTGTTATAAATTCAGAAATAAAATTATCATATTTACTTTTTAAGAAATTCAACTCAATTGAAGATATTTGTTTTTTTAACTCTTCATTATTAAAACTATCAATATTTAGAGTTTCTAGTGGCATTTTTTTTTTAAACCATTCAATCTCTTTTTTTTTTGTTAACCTGTCCATCATATCGTCATTGAATAATAACAAGCATGGTTTTTTCCATAATGCTACAAACTGTAAACTTAAACTATCGTGAGATACTACAAAAGAGGCATGTTTTACTAATTGATTTGTGCATCCTTCATAGCTTTCAAATCCAAAAAAATTTTTTCTCTCAGAATTTGGATGTAAAGCTACTATAATTTTTTTTTGCTTATATAATTTTTTTAGTGAATTGAGAAAATTAAGTATTCCATTTTTATATTTTTCTTCAGTAGTAACAGGATTTTCCTCACTAAAATAATTATCGTAAGGAACAGGATAACCTTGGTCCAAAAATAATATATAATCCTCTTTTACCATCTTAGTTGTTTTAACTTTTGACTCTACTAAATATCTTTCATAATCACGTGTGAAAAGACTTACGGCTTTTTTTGAAATTTTTCTTGATAATGATTTTTCGTAATTACCGTTATAAAAAAAAATATCTAATTTAGTTTTGAAAAACTTATTTATTACACTTCTAGAAAAAAATCTGATTGTTTTTATAAAAAAATGAAAATATTTTTTTATTGGGGTATTTTTTATTTTTTGCATTATATCTTGATTTTGAATTTCTATAATCGGAAATGAAGCAAGTCCGTGGAAAATTAGTCTTGCACCATATAATTTTAATAGAAGGGAAAAAAAAGGACTTCTGTTAAAATAATCAAAATCATAAATGAAACAATTTTTATTTGTAGTTTTCAACAATTTTAGTAGTTCCCATTGATTTGAAAATTTTTTTAATTTACTGCCTAATTTATTTTGTTGAATTTTGCTTTTCTCGTAAATTTTTTTTATTTTCTTTTCTGAAATTTTTTTGTAAACATCATGTTTCCAAAACTCAGTTTCGATATCTTTAGAATTTATGTATTTTTGAAAATCTAATTTTTCAAAAAGGATCGTGTCATAATTAAGAGTTGTTATAAATATTAATTTTTTTTTCATTATATTACTTGATAAAATACACATTGATATTTAACATAAAATTGTATAGCGTTCAAATATTGAACATAATTATCCCTTAGTAATATGCCTGATGAAAACGTAAAATTTTGTATAAAATGTGTGGAGTCTAATCAAAGATTCCTTGGTTCAGTAACTCATGAGGATAAAAAAGATAAATCTCAAACTAGAACATCATTTAATGAGGAGCAAATTTGTTCTGCTTGCTCCTATTATGAATATAAAAAAAAAATAAATTGGAAGGATAGAGAAAAAGAACTAATTGAATTATTAGACCAATATAGAAGAAATGATGGTTATTATGATGTTTTAGTTCCCGGTAGTGGAGGAAAAGACTCTAGGTTTGTAGCTCATATTTTAAAAGATAAGTATAAAATGAACCCACTCACATGTACTTGGGCTCCGCATATGTATACCGATGTTGGTTGGAGAAACTACATGCAATGGGTCGACTCCGGTTATGATAACTATTTTCACAAACCTGATGGAAAAGTTCACAGATCACTGACAAGATTAAGTTTTAAAAATTTACTTCACCCTTTTCAACCCTTTGCACAAGGTCAAGTTTATTTTCCATTAAAAGTAGCCTTAGAAAAAAAAATAAAGCTAGTAGTGTATGGAGATAGTCAAGCTGAGAAAGGTTCTGGTGGAAATTTACACTCTTATAATAATAAATTTTTAAGCCAAGCACTATTTACATATAAGGAAGATAAAGATTTGTTTTACGCTGGCTATTCAATTAAAGAACTTGAAAAATTTAAGATTTATAAAAAAGATTTAATACCTTATAGACCTCTTAAGGAGACTGAATTTGAAGGTTCAAATATACAAGTTTTGCAGCTTCCCTACTTTGTGAATTATAATCCACAATCAAATTTTTATTTTGCTAAAGAAAAAACTAATTTTGAGGTGAACCCCTATGGAAGAAGCGAAGGTACATACACAAAATATTCTAGTCTAGACGACAAAATTGATGGGCTGCATCATTACACATGGTTTATCAAAACTGGCAGAGGGAGAGCAACTGAGGATGCTGCGCTTGAAATTAGAAATGGAATTATAACGAGAGATGAAGGAATTGCTTTAGTAAAAAAATATGATGGAGAATTTCCAAAGCTATTTTTTAAAGAAATACTCGAATATCTACATATGAATGAGACTGAATTTACTGAAACTATTGATAGGTTCAGACCCAAACATATTTGGGGAAAAAATGGCTCAAAGTGGGAACTTAAACATGCTGTTTGGAAATAAATGAAAAAGGTTCGAACAATCGCTAGATTAGATATTAAAGGAGAAAACTTAATTAAAAGTATTAATTTAGAGGGGTTAAAGAAAATAGGAAACCCAGGAGAGTTCGCCAAAAAATATTACAATGAAAAAATAGATGAGTTAATATTTATTGATACAGTCGCTACACTGTACGGTAGAAACCAACTTCGTGATATTTTAATTGAAGCATCAAAAGAGATTTTTGTTCCAATCACTATAGGGGGTGGAATTAGAACTTTAGAAGATGCAGAAAAATCATTTATGGCCGGGGCAGATAAAGTTTTTATTAACTCACAAGCAGTTCAAAATCCCAAATTTATAAGCGAATTATCTAGAAAGTTTGGTTCACAAAGTATTGTTGTAAATATAGAGGTAAAAAAATTTGATAATAATAAGTGGGAGGTTTTTATTACTAATGGGAGAGACCGAACAGGTATTGAAATTATTGATTGGATGAAAAAATGTGAAAGTCTTGGAGCTGGTGAATTAATGATTACGTCAATTGATAATGAAGGAACTGGAAATGGATCAGATTTAGAACTTTTAAATCTAGCGCAAGACGCTACGAAATTACCTCTAATTTATAGCGGCGGTATTGGCTCTCTACAAGATATTAAAAATCTAGATAAAATAAAAATTGATGGTTTAGCCCTCTCACGCGTTTTGCATTATAATTTATTAAATATAAAAGAAATAAAGCAAGCTTTAAATTATTCCTCATGAAAAAAGTGATAATTATTGATACTGGAAGAGCTAATTTTTTAAGCATTAAAAGAGCTGTAGAGAAATATGAAAAAAATGTTTTAATAAGTAATGAGGAACAAGAAATTAAATCAGCTACTAAAATAATTTTACCGGGTGTTGGCGCTTTTAAAGATGGGGTAAATTATTTAAAAAAAAAAAATATTTTTAATACAATTAAAAAAATATCAAAAGACAAACCGATCATGGGTATTTGCCTGGGAATGCAATTATTATTTGAAAACAGTAATGAACATGGTCCTTGTGAGGGATTAGATTTAATGAATGGAAAGATAAGACCTTTGCCACGAGCAAAAGATAATACATTTAAGATACCAAATATTGGTTGGTATAATTTAATAGTTACTGATGAGTATAAAAATACTAAAATATCAAATTTAATTCTTGATGATTTTTATTTCATTCATTCTTTTTACGCTACAGATATTAAAAAGGAAAATTTAGTTGCGTATTATAATTTTGGAGATCTAAAAGTTCCTGCGATAGTTAAAAATGAAAATATTCTTGGTTGTCAATTTCATCCTGAAAAAAGCAGATTTCCAGGCTTAAATTTAATCAATAAATTTCTAAATAATCAATTATAATTAATGTGACTAATATAATAGAAAAACAAATAAAAAAATTTTCAAAAAACATTTTTTTGGTAACAGAAAAAAGAAAAATTACCTATGATGAATTATTATTACGATCTGAAAAAAAGTTGAACTTTATCAATCAAGGTGAATTAATTTTAGTTGTTGCAACCAATACTATAAGTTTTTTTGAAATATATTTCTTTTCTCTAAAAAATAATATTCCAATAATGCTTATCGACGAAAATATAAGTCAAAAAAAAATAGAAGAGATAATTAATTTATATAAACCTAATTATCTTTTTTTAACTTCAAAAAAATATGTTAAAAACTTAAAATATGAAAGTGTTAATTTTTATGATTTCTTGATATTTAAAACTTCAAAATATAAAAAGAATATTAATAAACAGTTGGCACTATTATTATCTACTTCTGGAAGTACTGGATCGTCAAAATTTGTAAAGCTTAGCTATGAAAATATTTATGACAATGCACTTAATATTGGAAAATATCTTAGAATAAATCAATCCCATACTACGATAACCACAATGCCTCCAAGTTATAGTTACGGCTTATCAATTATTAATTCTCATTTTTTTCAGGGATCGAAAATAGTGGTTAACAAATTAAATTTTTTTGAAAAAAATTTTTGGAAACAGTTAAATTCTTTTAAGGTTTCAAGTTTTGGTGGAGTTCCATTTCATTTTAAAATACTAAAAAAATTGAAATTTGAAAAAATGAATTTAAAATATTTAAAATATCTGACACAAGCTGGCGGAGCTTTAAATCCGGAAGAAATAAATTATTTTATCGATACTTGTAAAAAAAAGAAGATTGAATTTATTCAAATGTACGGTCAAACTGAAGCATCTCCTAGAATAAGTTACTTGCCATTCTCAAAAGCCAAAGAAAAAATTGGCAGTATAGGTAAAGTTATCCCTGGAGGAAAAATACAACTTAAAAAAAGAAAGGAACAAAAAATTGGTGAGATTATTTACTCAGGAAAAAATGTTTTTATGGGCTATAGTTTCAATAAAAATGATCTTGGAAAAAATGTAAAAAAAAAGCAAATGTTGAACACTGGTGATCTAGCCTGGATGGACAATGAAGGTTATTATTATTTATCTGGAAGAAAAACTCGCTTTGCTAAAATAGCGGGATTAAGAATTAATTTAGATGAAATAAAAACATTCTTAGAAAATAAAAAGATAGTGAGTGAAGTAATCGAAAAAGAAGGAAAGATCATTATTTTTGCAACCTTAAATGAAAATTTAAAAAAAATAATTAATTTGATATTCACGGAATACAAGCTTAATAAAAATTTTTTCAGAGTAATTAAAATTAAAAATTTTAAAAGAAATTCTAGAGGAAAGATAAATTTAACAAGGCTAACTAATCATGTTTAAAATTGAAAAGTTTTTTGAAAAAGAAGAAGTTTTTAATACTAAAAATTTTTTACATGAAAATAATTTTCTTAAAATGATTAAAGATTTAACTTTATTTCATAAGAAAAATTGTGAAAAATACAAAAGATTTATTCAATTATTTTTCTCGTTAAATAAGATAAAAAAAATTGAAGATGTGCCATTCTTGCCTGTTCAAATTTTTAAAACTAACGATTTAAAAAGCATAGCAAGTAAAGAGGTTTTTAAAAAGCTATCATCATCAGGAACATCGGGGACTAATAAATCAAAAATATATTTAGATAAAAATAATGCTCAAAATCAAATCAAAGCTTTGAGTAAAATACTTTCAAATAAATTTGGCAGAACTAGACACCCAATGTTAGTAGTTGATAGAAATCCATTAGAAGTAAGTAAAAAAGAGTTTTCTGCAAGTGTTGCTGCTATTCATGGTTTTTCTTTAATAGCATCAAAAAAATATTATTTACTTGATGAAAATAATAAAATTAATCTTAAAATTTTAAATGAGTTTTTAACTAAATACTCCTCTAAGAAATTTTTTATTTTCGGTTTTACTTCACTTATCTATCAGCATCTTATCAAAGATTTAAACCCATCAAAATTTAAATTTAAAAATGCTGTTTTAATTCACGGTGGAGGTTGGAAAAAACTTGAAAAACTTAAAATCTCAAATAAAATTTTTAAAAATAAACTTTATAAAAAATTTCAAATAAAAGAAGTTGTAAACTATTATGGATTAGTGGAGCAAACTGGTTCAATTTTCTTTGAATGTAAATTTGGATATTTTGTAAATTCTATATTTTCTGATTTAATAATAAGAGATAAAAATTTTGAAATATTAACTCCGGGCAAAAAGGGGTTAATTCAATTAATTTCAGTTTTACCAACAAGTTATCCAGGTCATAGTATAATTACAGAAGATGTTGGCGAAGTAATGAGTTCTAAATTTAAATGTAAATGTGGCCTTAATAGCAAACATTTTTTAGTTTATGGCCGAGCTAAAGAAGCTGAAACAAGGGGATGCAGTGATACAAAATAATTGTAAATTTTTAGATAATTTAAAAATAAAAATTCAAGAACCTTTTTCAGGCCCCTCTATAAGCTTATTAAATGCTTTTTCGCTAGAATTAAAAAAAAATAAAAAAACTTTTAGTTCACCTGAACTTTTCTCCTTAATGTTATTCTGCAGCAAACAAAATATTTTTAAATTAAAAAAAAAATCTAATATCGATGATTTTAGAGTAGGAAGAGGGCTTGTGTTTCATATATGTCCCAACAATGTTCCAGTAAATTTTATATTTTCATTTATTTTAGGTTTATTAAGTGGGAACACTAATATTATAAAAGTACCGTCAGTAAATTCTGAAGAAAAGAAGATAATTCTTAAAAGTATAAAAAAAGTTTTAAAATCACAGAAGTATTCAACATTTAAAAATACAATTTTTTTTATAGAGTATAATCATCAAACAAATCCAGACATAACTACAAAACTTTCAAGAAAGTCAGATTGCAGAATTGTATGGGGTGGAGATAAAACCATTAAAGAAATTAAAAAAATTGAAACATTGCCAAGGTGCATTGATGTCAACTTTGCTGACAGATACTCGCTTTCTATTGTGAACGCGGTGAAATTTAATAAATTATCAAAGTTAAAAATTGATCTTTTGGCTAGAAAATACTTTTATGACGTTTTTACAATGAATCAAATGGCATGCAATTCTCCACATTTCATATTCTGGGTCGGAAAATTAAATCCTGTACTAGAGGATTACTTTTGGAAAAAAATAAGCAAAATTTCGTCAGAAAAATTTAAATTTGATGAAATTCACGTAATGAAAAAATATAATGATGTGGCTGATAAATTAATGAACGTAAAGTTCATAAACAGAATTAAAGTATTTAAAAACTTTCTTTATGTAGTAGATGTTTACAATACAATTTCTAATATTGAAAATATAAGAGGAAACAGTGGAACTGTGTATCAAATAAAATTGAAAAAATTAGAAAATATCTCAAAATTGATAACAAAAAAATGTCAAACTATTACTTATTTCGGCCTAAATGAACGTGTTTTCAAGAATTTAATAATTAAAAATGATTTACTAGGAGCCGATAGAATAGTTAAAATTGGTCAAGCATTTGAATTTGATCTAACATGGGATGGTTTCGATACAATTAAAACTTTAACAAGAGTAATTAATTTTAAGTAATTATGATTTTAGATAAAAAAAGTATCTTAGAATATCAGCAAAATAGAGATCCTTATTTAATGATAGATTATGTAAGCGATGTAGAACCAGGTAAACATGCAAGAGGATATAAAAATTTAAAAAAAGATGAATGGTTTTTTAAGGTTCATTGGCCTAACGATCCAAATATGCCTGGAATGTTACAAGTTGAGTCTTTGGTTCAAATGGCAGCAATGTCTATTTTGACTATGCCTGAAAATAAAGGAAAGATTATGTACTTAGTGTCTGCGAATAAATTAAAATTTGTAAAAAAAATTTTACCAGGTGATAGATTGGATATAGATACAAAAGTACAAATTTATAAAAGAGGAATGGCTACCTGTGAGGGACGTGGTTCTGTTAAAGGTCAAACAGTTTGCCAGGCTGAATTTAATTTGATATTACCTGAAGAAATTAAAAATTATAATATGAAAGATTAAAATGCCTATAGCCTCGTCTTTATTAAATAAACCAAGATTAGTTAAAAAATTAAAAGATTTTTATGATTACGTACAAAAAAACGATGGGAAGGTAGGAACTAAAACGAGAGGCATAGATCTAAATTTTAATAATGCTTGTAATCTTCGTTGTAAATACTGCTTCACTAATTCTCCAAAAGGTGACCACGTAAAAGAATATCTAGATATTGGAGCGATAAAAAAGTTAGCAGATGAAGCAGATGAATTAGGTTACTTTGAATTTGATTTACAAGGAGGAGAATTGCTTCTCCAACCTAAAAAATTATTTCAAGTTCTTGAAGCTATTAGGCCAGAGAGATTTTACATGTATTTAACTACAAATGGATTTTATCTTGATAAAGAAATGGCCAAAAAATTAGCTGATTATAAAGTCAGCAGAGTATCAGTCAGTATTGATAGTATGGATGAAAAAATTCATGATGAAATCAGAGGAAGAAAAAACTCATGGAAAAAAGCTATTGAAGCTTTACAGCATGTAAAAGATGCTGGAATGGACCCCTATCTAAATATTACAGTTGGTCATTACAATGCAAATACTGCGCATTTTAAAGAGCTGCTAGACTATTCTAAGGATCAAAAATACAAAACTCTTCTCAATGTTGCTGTTCCTTCAGGTATGTGGCAAAAAATGGATGAAATAATTTGTGATGATAAAGATAGGGAATATTTAAGAAAAATTAGGAAAGAATACAAAAATCTAGTGAGGAACATTTGGAATCCATTTGACAAGAATCATGAAAAAATTTTAGGTTGCACAACAGTAAATAGAGTTTATGTAACACCAATAGGAGATGTATTAGTTTGTCCCTATGTCCATATAAAGATTGGAAATATTTTTAAACAATCTTTAAAAGAAATTATAGATTTTGGATTCAGAGTAAAATATTTTAGAGAACATAGTGATCTTTGCCTTGCAGGGGAAGATAAAAATTTTATATCTAAATTTATGACTATGCCCGGCCAAACTATTTTTAATCCAGCTGATGCAAATAAAATATTTTCCAAAGAAGAGATATTAGACTCAAGTAATTAAAAAGTGAAAAAAAAAATATTAATTTTTACAGCTGGTTCTGCAGGAAGAGAGACTTTTAAACTCGTTCAAGAAATAAGTTTTTTTAGCAAAGATAAATGGGAAGTACTGGGCTATATAGACTCGAATAAAAAACTTTCTGGAAAAAGCCTAGATGGGGTGAAAATTTATTCGAACAGTAAAATTTTTAAATCTCAGAAAGTTTACGGTATATGCGGCATTACTGATCCATTAAAGAGAAAAGAAATTTATAAGACTGAAATTATTAAACATGGCTTTAAGATACCTAATCTTATTCATCCTAAAAATATAATTCCTAAAAATTTAAAAATAGGTTCTGGAAATTTGATATTTAATAACGTGCATTTAAGTTTTGAAATAACTATTAAAAATTATTCAATAATCTCAAATTTTACTGATCTTGGTCATAATTCAGTAATAAATGATTATGTTTCTGTTATGCCTCAAACAAGTATTGGTGGAAATTGTAAAATCGGTAGAAATACATTTATTGGATCGGGGAGCAATATTCATCAAAATATAGAAATCGGAAAAAATTGCAAAATAGGTATGGGAAGCATAATTATCAAACATGTTAAAGATAGCAACTCAGTAATAAATTATCAAAGACAAATAGTTCAAAAAATAAAATAAAACTATATATCTACAAAAATTTTTTTTTTATATTTTTCAAAATCAAAAGTAATGATTTTTTTTACAATATTTTTTGATGTGTTTCCGTTTCCATATGGAAAATATTTTTTATGCCTTATTTTATAATTTTTAGTTAAAATTTTTTTTAAAGCTATCTTTATTTTTTTTTCTGAAATTTCACAATTAATTATGCTTGGCATTGTAATTCTTCCAGCTTGCCTATCACCTAAATTTATTGTTTTAATTCCAAAAAAAGGAACTTCTGATATACCGCTTGATGAATTGCCAATTACCCCATTTAAATATTTTAAAATTGAAAAGTAATTTTGACTTCCTAAAGATTTATAAAATTTAAAATTTTTTAATTTTTGTTTTTTAATAAATGATTTGATTATTTTTATCATCACTACACCTTTAGCATCTGAATTCGGTGAGGTAATTAACACTAAAGTGTTTCTTAAGTTTTTTAATGAATTTAGAATTATCTTTAAATTTTTAATAGTCAATTTATCATCAATTGTATCAGGATGATAAGTTAACATGATATTTTTATCTAAAAATTTTAAGTTTAATTTTTTCTCTATATCCTGCTTTGAAAGAAACAAAGTTTGTTTTATTTTTTCATAATGCAGACCTCCATAATTAAAAACTGTCTTTTTATTTTCCCCCATTTGTATGATTCTTTTTTTGTACTCGTTGGCTACGGGAAAATGCAGGTTAGCTAGTTTAGTAATACAATTTCTAAATCCATCATCAAGTGAACCAACTGTTTTTTCTCCACCCGCGATATGAATAATATTAATTCTTAAAATATATGCCGACAAAGTAACAGATAACATTTCATATCTATCACCTAAAACCACAATGCTCTCAGGATTAATTTTTTTTAAGACATTAGCATAGACTTTAATAGAATCTGAAAAAGAATTAGCCACTGAAATTGAATCTTTATTCTGAACTTTTATTTTTACTTTTTTTACAATTATTTTTTTATTAACTTTTATTTCTGTCATACTTCCAAAAAGAGGGTCCGTATGACTTCCAGTTACCATTAAATAAATTTTATTAATTTTTTTTGAATTGGTTATTTCATTAATTAATAATTTAATACTTCCAAAGTCTGCTCTTGACGAGGTAACGAAACAAATTGATTTCATATTTTTATAATTTCATCTTTTTTAAATTTTTTTATAGCTCTTTTGCCAATAACTTTATAATAATTCATGGGGGATATTCCTACACCTGGTCTTTTAACGGTTAAATTTTTTTTAGTAAATTTCTCACCTTTTTTAATTTTAGAGTTTGCAACTAAAGAATTTCTAGCAATTTTTATGTTTTTTTTTTTCACTTGGAGATGCCTTTTTTTTACCGCTTCCTAAAATAATTTCTACTTTTCTTACTTCTTCTATTAAGTTTTTTAATTCTTTTTCAATTATACTAGCTTTGTGATCTGGTCCAGGAAAATTTTTATTAAGAGTAATATGTTTTTCTATTATTTTTGCACCTAGTGCTGCTGCTACTATAGGAGCTTCTATGCCTTTAGTATGATCAGAATAACCGACATCAATTTTAAATTTTTTTTTCATAGTTAACATAGCTTTTAAATTTACATCTTTAAGTGGAGTTGGATACTCTGTATTACATTGCAAAACTGTTATATTATTTTTTTTTGTTCCATTAGCGACTAAAACATTAATTGCCTTACCCACCTCATTAATGTTTGACATTCCAGTCGATAAAATTACTTTTTTTTTTAATTTACCGATTTTTTTTAGATAGACTAAATTATTTATTTCTCCCGATGGAATCTTGTTATAATCCATCTTAAATTTTTTTAAAAAATCAATTGCTTTTAACCCAAAAGCGGTTGAGAGAAATTTAATTTTTTTTTTATCACAATATATCTTTAGCTTTTTAAATTCATCAAAGTTTAAAGTCATTCCTTTTGCCATTTTTAGTTGTGAACTTTTGTTTCGAGTATTGATTAGTTGATACTTAGCTTTTTTAGCGTTAACAGCTATATGATCTTCAGGGATTGAAGTTTGAAATTTAATATAGTCAGCTCCAACTCTTTTAGCTAAATCCACTAATTTAAAAGCTAATTTAAGTTTTCCGTTATGATTAGGCCCTGCTTCAGCAATTATAATTGTTTTATGCATTAATATAAGTTTTTAAGCATTTTTAATTCTTTACTGTTCAAAAATTGAACGATATAACTATTGAGATAATATATCAACTTAATAATGATTAAAGATAAAACAGTTTTAATTACCGGTGCAAATAAAGGCATAGGCTTTGCAATTGTAGAGAAATTCTTAAAAAATGAATGCAACGTAATTGCCTGTAGTCGAAAAGATGATAATTTAACTCTAAGAAAATTAAGTGATATAGGTAAAAAATATCCAAAAAAAATAAAAATTTACAAGCTTGATCTTAGTAAAATTAATGATGTGGATAATGTTTGCAATAAAATCTTAGAAGAAAATAAAAAGGTGGATGTTCTTATCAATAATGCTGGACAAAATCATGTAGCTTTATTTCTAATGACAAAAATTCAAAAGTTTAAAGAAATTTTTGAAGTAAATTTTTTTTCTCATCTTTCTATTACTCAAAAAATTGTAAAAAATATGATTAGAAATAAAGCTGGATCAATTATAAATATTGCGTCTAATGCTGCTTCAGAGGCTGACCCTGGGAGGGCGGCTTATGCAACAAGTAAAGCTTCGATGATAACGTTTACTAAAATTCTTGCCAAAGAATTAGGTGGATATGGTATAAGGGTTAATTCGATTTCGCCCGGCTTAACTAACACCGATATGATGAAAGAAGGAATTTCTGAAAAAATTTTTTCAGACACCATAAGTAGAATTCCACTAAAAAGAGCTGCTCAACCTGAAGAAATTGCAAATACATGTCTTTTTCTAGCTTCTGATTTATCTTCTTATATAACAGGTGAAAATATTTATGTAACTGGCGGGTATTAATTGAATGAATTCAGATGAAATTAAAAATATTAATTCTTTTTCTAAAAAAATAAGATCAAAAATTCTCGATATATCCTTAGAGGCTGGTGCAAGCAGCTCTCACTTTGGTGGATCATTATCAACAGTAGATCTTTTATCAGTTCTTTATAAAAAAATTTTAAAATTTGATAGTAAAAATCCTCTTTGGAAAAAGAGAGATAGGTTTATTTTAAGTAAAGGTCACGCCTGTTTAGGTTTTTATGCTATTTTAAATGAACTTGATTTTATTTCTGACGAAGAACTAAAACTTTTTGAAAAAAATGATAGTTTTTTATTAGGACACCCGGTTTTAAATAAAGATAAAGGAATAGAGTTTTCCAATGGCAGCCTTGGCATGGGGCTATCTTTGGGTATTGGTGTTGCTATATCTTTTAAGAAAAGAAATATTGAAAATAGTGTTTATGTTTTAATCGGTGACGGAGAATGCAATGAAGGCTCAATTTGGGAAGCAGCAATGGCAGCTAGTCATTTTAAGTTATCCAATTTAACAGCAATATTAGATAATAATAACTTACAGCAAACAGGTAGCAATAATGAGATAATGTCCACAAAAGATTTGGGTCTTAAATGGAGTAGTTTTGGTTGGAATGTTTTGAATATTGACGGTCATGACCCAAAACAAATTTATGACGCATACAAATTTCAAACAGAAAAACCAAAATTAATACTTGCAAAGACAATAAAAGGTAAAGGATTTTCTTTCTCTGAAAATAATAATGATTGGCATCATAAAATTTTAACAAAAAAACAATTCGAAGAAGCAAAAAAAGAAATCAATGATTAAAGGTGATTTTATAAATACTAGGAATATAAAGCTTTGGCCAAATCTTGGTATGAGAGCTTCTTTTGGTTTAATAGCGCTTGAACTTGCTAAATTAGATGAAAAATTAATAATTTTAACTGGAGATGTTTCAACCTCTGCAGGTTTAGATAGATACAGAAAAAAATTTTCAAATAAATTTATCGATGTTGGTATTGCAGAACAAAACTTAATTGGTATTGCAGCTGGTTTATCGAGTGAAGGACACAATGTAATTACAACCACATTTGCACCATTTCAAACTATTCGATGTTTAGAGCAAATAAAAGTTAACTTAGGTTATATGCATCAGAAGGTGTGCATGGTTGGATTAGCCAGTGGTTTAGTTTTAGGAAACTTAGGCTATACACATTGTTGCATAGAAGATATTGGCGCTTTGAGATCAATTCCAAATTTAGACATTGTCTCTCCTGCTGATACAACAGAATTAGCAAAAGCTTTAATAGAATTTTATAAATCAAAAAATTCTATGTACATAAGACTTACAGGTGGATCAAATATACCTTTAATTTTTAATCATGATTATAAATTTAGACTTGGAAAAGCAATATCATTAAAGAAAGGAAGCGATGTTGCTCTTATTGCTACAGGAACAATGCTGAAAACTGCTTTGGACTCTGCCGAAATATTGTCTAAATCAAAAATTTCTGCAGAGGTTGTTAATTGTAGTTCTATAAAGCCTATTGATAAAAAAAAGATTCTGGATTTAGGAAAAAAATTTAAATTAATAGTTACAATTGAGGAACATAATATTATTGGCGGTCTTGGTAGTGCTGTATCGGAATGCTTATCCTCAGAAAAATCAAAAGCTAAGCAAATTTTTTTTGGAATTAATGATAAATATACTAAGGGTGGCGATTATTCGTTTTTATTAAACAAATTTAATTTAAAAGCTGAAAAAATATCCAAAATGATTATAAAGCATCTAAAGTAAGGAAAATATGTCAACAAATAAAAAAAAATTAATCAAATTATTTAGCGAGTCTTTAAACATTTCAGAAAATGTAGTTAATGAAAATTTAAAGTATAATGAAATTGAAGAATGGGACTCAATTGGCCACATGACTTTAATGTCTGCAATAGAAGATGAGTTTAAGATAAGTTTAGAGACAGATGATATAATAGATTTTAGTTCTTTTAAAAAAGGAATAGAAATTTTAGAAAAATATAAAGTTAATTTTAATGAATAAAAAAAAACTTCATAGCCAATTTTGGGATAACGGATACTTAATCATAAAAAATTTTATTTCTAAAAAAGATATAAAATCAATTTATGACCAAATTAATGATCTTGCAGACATTGCCTTGGGGCCAGAAAAGAATTTTAAGAAAAATTTAAGCTTGGATGAAAAATATTTAAAACTTAAAAAACGTAATCCAAAACTAAAATCTCATCTTTATGACTTAACCAAATACTGTGATAGTTTAATTAGATTAGCGGGATCAAAAAAGTTTTTAGAACATGCAAAAATTATACTAAAAACAAAAACTGCATTTATAGATACACCGCAAGTGAGAATAGACCATCCAAAAGAAAACTTAAATTTACCCCAACACCAAGAGCTCAACCAACTTTCGAAAGATGTAATTACTTTTTGGGTTCCTTTAGTAAATATAAATAAAAAGACTGGTGGAATTTTTTTCAGACCCAAAACACATAAACTAGGACATGTTAAATATAAAAATTCAAATATGTCTGCAACAGCTGCAGGTCCTGAGAGACAAAAAATAATTGATAAATTATTTAAAAGTAAAAAACTAAAAAAATTTAAATCAATTGCGCCCTCTTTAAGTGCTGGGGATGCGATAATATTTCATTCATTTATTTTTCATGGAACGCATGCAAACATTACAAACAAAATTAGATGGACATATATTTCAAGATATAATTCTATAAAAACTGCCCCATATTTAAAAAAAGAAAATTCTACATTAAGAATACCTTATAGTGCTGACTATAACATAATTTAAATAGAACTATTTATGACGAAGAAAAAAGTATGCATAATTGGGCTTGGGTATGTAGGCCTTCCAATGACAATAGCTCTGGCAAATGTGAAAAGGGGAAATAAATTTTTGTATGAAGTTTTTGGCTACGATCATAATATTAAAAAAGCAAATAAAATTCTTACATGTATTAAAAATAAAACATTACCTTTTGATTCTTTGGACAAAGAATTAAAGAAAAAATTTATCTCTTCATCAAATAATAATAAAATCAAAATTGTTCAAAATATCAATCAGTTGGCAAAAATGGAAACCATAATCTTAAGTGTTGGTTTTGATTTTATAAATAATTCAAATTCTTTTAAAAATATTAAAGAACTAATAAAAAAAATTTCTGAGATTATAAAAAGTAAAGCATTATTAATTATTGAGACCACTTTACCGCCAGGAACTTTTGAAAAAGTTTTGATACCTGAAATAAAAAAAATACTCAAAAAAAGAAAAATTACAATAAAAAATATCAATCTAGGATATTCTTACGAGAGAATAATGCCTGGTAAAGATTACTACAGTTCTATAATTAACAACTATAGATGTTACTCTGGCTTCAATAATAGCTCAAAAAGAAAAGTTAAAAACTTTTTGAAATCGTTTATTAACTATAAAAAATACCCACTAAGAGAATTAAATACAATTACAGAGTGCGAAACAGCTAAGATTTTAGAAAATTCCTATAGAGCAACAAATATTGCATTAATAGATGAATGGGTAAATTATGCAGATTTACTTAAAGTAGATTTACTTAAAATAATTAATGCTATTAAACTTCGACCTTCCCACAGTAATATTATGAGGCCAGGTTTAGGAGTAGGAGGATATTGTTTACCAAAAGATGCTTTATTTGCAAAAAAATCAGCAAAATTAATATTTAAAAGCAAGATTAATTTTCCATTTATAAATTTAGCTGCAAAAATTAATAATCTGATGCCAAATACATCTTTTAGATTGATAAAAGATAAAGTTAAGAATTTAAGCTTTAAGAAGGTTCTTATAGTTGGAACATCCTACAAAGAGGACATAGATGACGAGAGAAATAGTCCTTCAATTTCTATTATTAAAAAATTAAAAAATAAAGTTTCAATTATTAAAACATACGATCCAATGATCGATAAGATAAATGTTCCTGATTTTAGAAATTTTGACTTAGTTGTTTTATGCGTGAAACACAATAAGATACAAAGAATACCTCTCAAACATTACTCAAAAAGACCTATTTATTTTGATCTAAATAATGTTTTAGAGGATAAAAAAATTAAATTTATGAAAAAAAATAATTTTAAATTATTTATACTAGGAAGATACTATGAGTAAAATTCTAATTACTGGAGCCGCTGGATTTATTGGATCACAACTAGCCAAAAGTTTATTAAAAAAAAATAATAAAATTTACCTAGTTGATAATTTATCTCGAGGTAAGTTTGATAGCCATTTTAAAGATATTCTTAAAAAAAAGAATGTCAAATTCATTAAAAAAGATTTAAAAAAAAAATTATATTTTAAGGAAAATTTTGACTTTATATTTCATCTAGCTTCAGTTGTTGGGGTTAAGAATGTGAACAAAGATCCGATGATAACCTTAAGCAATAATATCATTTCAACTTTTAACCTAATAAAATCAATTAAAAATAAAAAAAAAACAAAATTTATATTTTTTTCTACAAGTGAGGTTTATTCACCTTTAAGTGAAAAAAGTAAAAAATTTAAACCTGCTGAAGAGAAAAATGATCTTGTAGTTCCTATGTCAACTAAACCTAGAGACTCTTATTTTTTATCGAAACTAATTAATGAAAAAATTTTTACCTTAAGTGGTCTAAGATATTTAATCCTAAGACCTCATAATATATATGGTCCTAGAATGGGAAATGCGCACGTTATTCCTGAATTGATTAAAAAGATCAATAAAAACAATAAATGTAAAATCTTTTCCCCTGGTCATTCTAGATCGTTTTGCTTTGTTGATGATGCAATAAATCAGATTATAGAATTATCTTTTTCCAAAAAAACTTATGGCCAAATCTATAATATTGGCAATATGAATGAGGAAATTAAAATTTACGATTTAGCAAAAAAATTAAAAAAGTTATTAAAAAGAAATACTAAACTTATCAGATATAAAAATACCTCTGGGTCACCCAAGAGGAGAGCTCCAAATATGTATAAGACCTTAGGAAAAATAAATTTTAAAAAATTTACAAATCTTGAAAGTGGATTGATCAAAACTATTAATTGGTATTTAAATGAAAAAAATTGAAATATTAGAGCCAACAATATTAAAATCGTCAAAGAAATTATTATCTAATTCTTTAGCTAAAAATCAAGTATCCACCTCAAGTAGGCAGATTATTGAAAAGTTTGAAAAGAAAATTTCTGTAATAAGTGGTTCTAGATATGTTATTTCAACAAATACCGGAAGTGCCGCTTTATACGTTGGTCTAAAATCTCTAGGAATTAAAAAGAATGATTTGATCATAATGCCATCTTATACTTTTATTGCTACGCCCAATTCTTGTATTTTGGCTGGAGGATCACCTTGGTTTTTTGATATTGAAAAAAATAGTCTCACATTGGACCTTAAGCAAATAGAACAAAAATTAAAAAGTGAAACATTTAAGAGTGGAAAATATTATTATCATAAATCAACTAAACAAAGAATTTTTGCAATTTGTCCGGTTTATACTTTAGGTTTTTTACCAGAACTTTCTAGGATAAAAAAGTTGGCAAAAAAATATAATTTAAAAGTAATTGCAGATGCAGCTTGTGCGATTGGAGCAAATTATAATAAAAAGAAATTGTCATATTACAATGATGCAGTGATTTATTCTTTTAACGGTAATAAATCCATTACTTCTGGCGGTGGTGGTGCTTTATGTGTGAATAAAGCGTCTATAAAAAATAGAGCTTGTTTATTTGTTTCAAATGGAAAAAAAGGACAGTACTTTCATGACTCTTTCGGATTAAACCTAAAGATAACTGGTTTACACGCAGCGCTCGGTTTGGGGCAATTGATTGAAATGAAAAAAATATTTAAAATAAAGGCTCAACTAAGAAAAAAATACTTAACTTTTTTTAACAAAAATAATTTAAAAACATTTAGTTTAAACAAAAAATCGTATTCAAGTTTATGGTTAAATTTTTTAATAACAAAAAAAGATATAAGTATTAAATTAATAAAAACTGCCAATAATTTAAAGATTAATCTAA